>WNGG01001422.1_pt1 | contig 28034 bp, 21 predicted proteins | sample 5400661 | NCBI WGS metagenome assembly WNGG01 (sample SAMN13153372, study PRJNA577476) | soil metagenome | isolation source: 100 cm soil or saprolite under Garry oak tree replicate 1 | place: USA:California | collected 2016-06-15
CGCTGACCGCGCTCAGCCCCGGCGTCACCTGGGATGGCTGGCTAGTCCCACTGGGACTATCGCTGACCATGGTCACCGTCATGGGCCTGGCCATGCTCGGCATAGCCATAGCCGAGTTCCGCAAGACAGAATAGCCACCCCACATTGCATACAATGCAACGGCATTCAGGCCATTAAACAGTAAGCACCTGCTGATCATTTCCCAGTTTTGCTCGTCTCTATAACGAAAAGTGACGAACAATCGCCGGGTCGCAACACAACGGCTTCCCGCGCTCTCGGACAAGAAACCTTACCGATTGCGCCCGCGCACACCAAACCCCAACGCGCGGCCCATATCGCAGCGGTTGCGCAAGGCGGCCTGGTCCTCGCCCCGCCCGAGCGGCCGCGGGGTCCCCGCGCCCGTCCCGCGCCGCTCCGCCCCCCGGGAAGCCCCGGGAGCCCCCCGGAGGCCCCCCGGAGCCCCGGGAAGCCCCGAGAGCCCACGTGATCCTCCGACCCTCTCCACCGCCATCCGGCACCATGCCACGGCCCCGCGGCCCGATCCTCGGCACCGGCCTCAAGATCTTTGCGCACCCTTCCGCCGATCTTGGCCCGCACCGCCGACGATCTTCGGCACCGGGGTCATCCCTGGTGCGGCCGGTGCAACCACCCACGCCCCGATCGCCGGGGCGGGCCCCGCTCCGCCGAGGGCGGGGCCCGGACGGCACCGGATGTGCACCCCCGAGAAGAAACCCTGCAGCCGGGCCAAGAGAACCCAGAGCACCCTCACAGCGAGAGAAGAAGGCCCACGGCGAGCACCCCGGTCCGAGCGGGCCGCGCGGGGGCCCGGGGGCGTCCTCCCGGAGAGGCACTGCGAGCCCCCGGCGAGGGGCCACAAGGCCCCGAGCATAGGGCGACGCCGGGTGGCTACGGGGGCAAACCACCCGGCGTCGCGATCATCGGCGTTCCGACGGGGGCCCGGAACGCCGGCAGTGATGCTCCGACGGGGGACCAGAGCATCGATATGAATCGTACTCGTACACGGAAACACCCCCCAGTGTGTCAAGACCCAATTACAACCAGATCTCGGGACGAGCCTGAGCAGGCCCAATCTCTGGCCGGATTAGTTATCTCCGGAGCCGGGACCGGCGGGGCGGCGGCCGTTTACCTCGTTCGCTTCTGCGGGCCTGCCGGAGTCGCGGGTGGCCGGCACCTTCGGCTGGTACTCCATGAAGCCGCGGGTGTTGTCCGGCTCGCGGCCGCCGTTGGCGAACACGACGGCGAAATATGGAATGAGGATGGCGCCGACCGCCGGTATCGCGGTGAGCCAGCCGAAGTGATTGATGAACAGGACCACTGCTATTACGAAGCAGACCGAGCGGATGCCCATCATCAGCAGGTACCTGCGCTGCCGGTAGGCGATGTCGTCAGACAGCGACCGGCGCGCCTGCGTCACCATGTGCACCGGCGCACGTCGGCTCGGATGGCCCATCCTCACGTTCCCACGGTATGCCCAGGCGCCAAACCCGGCCTCCCCCGCCCGGGGGATTCAGCTGGCCTGGCTCACCGAGGACATGTTGAAGCCCTCCACCCGCACCGGCGGCATCGCGGCCCGGTTGAAGTAGTCGCCCCACTCGCGCGGCAGCGTCGGCCCGGTGGCGCCCACCTCGAGCAGGCGCCCGAGCATGCCGACCGGCGACTCGTTGAACCTGAAGTTGTTCACCGCCCCCGTGACCTCGCCGTTCTCCACCAGGTAGACCCCGTCCCTGGTGAGCCCGGTGAGCAGCAGGGTCTGCGGGTCCACCTCGCGGATGTACCACAGGCAGGTAAGCAGCAGCCCGCGCCCGGTTGAGGCGATCATCTGCTCGAGCGCCGGTGCGCCCGCCGCCGAGGTGGCGAAGGTCAGGTTGCCGATGGCCGGCGTGACCGGCACCCCGGCCATCGCGGCCGAGTGCCGCGAGGAGACCAGGGCGGCCAGCGAGCCGTCGCTGATCCACGAGGTCGCGTGCATCGGGAGGCCGTTGTCGAACGCCGAGGAGTCAGGCCCGGACGCGTGCGCGACGACGAACGGCGCGCAGGCCAGCCCCGGTGCCCGCGGATCGCTGGCCAGCGTCACCGGCTGCGTGGACAGCCGCTCGCCGATCCGCGTCCCGCCGCCGGGCCGGCTGAACACCGTGCGCCCTTCCGCCGCCGCCTTCGCCCCGGCCGACCAGTACAAGTAGATGAGCAGGTCGGACACCGCGGTGGGCGGGAGCAGCGTCTCGTACCGCCCGGCGGGCAGCGGCACGGTGCGCTTGGCCCAGTCCAGGCGCTCGGCCAGCCCGCTGTCCAGCCCGGCGATGTCCACGTCGGTGAAGTCACGGGTGGCCACGCCCGACCAGGCCGAACGGGCCATGTCGGCGGATTTCGCGTTCAGCTCCACCCGCCCGGTCGGCTGGTCATACCGCCGCCGCAACCCGGCCGAGGTGCCGAGGAAGGTGCTTTCCATCTGGTGCTCGGCGAACCCGTACAGCTTCCGGCCGACGGCCTCGGCCGCCCGCAGCGTCTCGCCTAGCGCGGCCGCGAAGTCGCGCAGCACGCCGATCTCGGTGAGGCCCGCTGGCGAGTCCCAGCCGGGCTCCCCGTCATTAATCCCGAACGGACCGGGTTGTTCCGCCCCGGCCAGCTCAGCCGCGTCCTCGGCGGGGGCGGCCTCGGCGGCCGCGTGCTCGGCCTCGCGGACCACGTCCTCGATCTGGTCGGGCCGGACGCCGGCCCGGGACACCACGCCGACCGCGGCGTCACCGTCCAGGGAACCGCGCCGGTCGATGGCGATGACGGTGACCTGGCGGGAGCGTGCCACGCCGTTGGTGGTGAGCGTGTTGCCGGCCCAGCGCAGGTTGGCGGCCGAGGTCTCCTCGGCGATCACCACGCAGTCGTCGGACCGGGCCGCGGCCAGCGCGCGCTCGACGGTCTCCTGGGGCGAGAGCCCCTTCGGCTCGCTCATGAGGCCCCCTCTTCCGCCGTGTTGAGTATCCGCACGCCGCGCATGAGGGCCGCCGGGCAGCCGTGGCTGACCGGGGCGACCTGGCCGGGCTGGCCCTTGCCGCAGTTGAACGCGCCGCCGAGCACGTAGCTCTGCGGCCCGCCGACGGCCTCCATCGAGCCCCAGAAGTCGGTGGTGGTGGCCTGGTAGGCCACGTCGCGCAGCTGGCCGTCCAGCCGCCCGCTGGAGATCTTGAAGAAGCGCTGGCCGGTGAACTGGAAGTTGTACCGCTGCATGTCAATCGACCAGCTCTTGTCGCCGAGGATGTAGATCCCGTTCTCGACCCCGGCGATGAGGTCCGCGGTGGACGGGCCGCCCGCCGCGGGCTGCAGCGACACGTTGGCCATCCGCTGCAGCGGCATGTGGCCAGGACCGTCGGAGAACGCGCAGCCGTTCGACCGGCCGAAGCCCATGAGCTGCGCCATCCGCCGGTCCAGCTGATAGCCGGCCAGGACGCCGCCGCTGATCAGGTCCCAGGACTGCCCGGCCACGCCCTCGTCGTCGTAGCCGATGGTGGCCAGGCCGTGCTCGGCGGTGCGGTCGCCGGTGACGTGCATGACATCCGACCCGTACTGCAGGCTGCCGAGCTTGTCCGGGGTGGCGAACGATGTGCCGGCGTAGGCCGCCTCGTAGCCCAGCGCCCGGTCGAGCTCGGTGGCGTGCCCGATCGACTCGTGGATGGTGAGCCAGAGGTTGGACGGATCGATGACCAGGTCGTAGTGGCCCGGCTCCACCGAGGGGGCGCGCAGCTTGGCCGCGAGCAGCTCGGGTAGCTCGGCCAGCTCGGCGGCAAAGTCCCAGCCGGTGCCGGTGAGGAACTCATAGCCCCGGCCGGCCGGCGGGGCCAGCGTCCGCATGGTGTCGAACCTGCCGTCGTCGGACACGGCGACGGCGGTGAGCGCCGGGTGCAGCCGGACTCGCTGCTGGGTCGCCGTAGTGGCGCCGTCGGAGTAGAACTTGCACTCCCTGATCTGCTGCAGTGCGGCGTCGACGTGACTGACGGCAGGATGCGCGAGCAGGTCGCGGCTCCACCGGGCCAGCAGGTCCACCTTGTCCGCCACGCTGATCGTGAACGGGTCGACGTCGTAGGCCGACACCCAGGTCACCTCGCCGTAGGCGGGTTCGGGGGCCAGCTCGATCGGCTCGGTGTTCATCGCCGCGGCCACCCGGGCAACCTCGACAGCCTGCCGCGCCGCCTGCGCCGCAGCGTCCGCGGTGAGGTCGACGGCCGCCGCGAAGCCCCAGGTCCCGTCCACGATCACCCGGACGGCCAGACCGGTGTCGTCGGCGTCGAACAGCGTCTGCGGGCGCCCGTCGGACAGGCCGATCTGCTGGCCCCTGATGCGTTCGGCGCGGAAGTCAGCGTGCTGGGCGCCGAGGCTGCTGGCTTGCGTGAGCGCCGCGTCCGCCAGTTCGCGCAGCGGCCGGGCGGTGAATTCCGGGTCGATCCTGGACTGATGATCGTTCACGCGGCGTGAGTATAGCGGTGCTAGCCCGGGGGGACGACCCCCCAAGACCCCCCCGATTCATGGGGGGCTACCCGCCCCCCATACCCCCTGGGGGGGGACAAGTCCCCCCAGGCCACTAGGCGCCGGACCCGTGGAAGCCGGGGCGTCGGGTCCGTGGAAAGGCCGGATCCGTGGAAGGACCCGTGGAAGGATCCGCGGGCGCCGGAGGCGTGGAAGGATGGGTAGCCGGACCTGTGGAAAGAGAGGCCAGCGTGGGGCGTTCCGTGCTTGTGACCGGCGGGAACCGCGGTATCGGGCTGGCCATCGCGCGGCGGTTCGCGGCCGACGGCGACAGTGTCACCGTGACCTCCCGTTCGGGTGACCCGGTGGACGGGCTGGCGGTCGTCCGGTGCGACGTGCGCGACGCGGCGTCCGTCGACGCCGCGTTCACGTCGGTGGAAGCGGACCAGGGGCCGGTGGAGGTGCTGGTCGCCAACGCGGGCGTGACCCGCGACACGCTGCTCGCGCTGATGAGCGAGGACGACTTCGCCGAGGTGCTCGACACCAACCTGGTCGGCGCGTACCGGGTGGCCAGGCGGGCGGTGCGCGGCATGATGAAAATGCGCCACGGGCGCCTCATCTTCATCTCCTCCGTCGTCGGCATGTACGGCTCGGCCGGCCAGGCGAACTACGCCTCGTCCAAGGCCGGGCTGGTCGGCCTGGCGCGGTCGCTGGCACGCGAGCTCGGCTCGCGCGGCATCACCTCCAACGTCGTGGCGCCGGGGTTCGTGGACAGCGACATGACGGCCAACCTGTCCGAGGAGAGGAAGGCCGCGATCAAGGCGGCCGTGCCGCTCGGCCGGTACGCCGTCGCGGCCGAGGTGGCCGCGGCGGTCACGTTCCTGGCCGGCCCGGATGCCGACTACATCACCGGTGCCGTCATCCCGGTCGACGGCGGGCTCGGGATGGGCCACTGAGCCTATTTGTCGACAGGCCACAAGCTGACGCGCGGAACCTGCCCGCTGCGAGCCATGTAACTAACGGTGCCCGGCAGGGCAGAGTGAAGAGCGTGCTGTTCACCATGGAGGTGAGGCTGTGATGGGAATCCTGGCGGGTAAGCGGATCCTGGTCACCGGGGTCATCACGGATGCCTCGATCGCGTTTCATGTGGCGCGGGTCGCGCAAGCCGAAGGTGCGACCGTGGTGCTGACCGGCTTCGGGCGGCTCAGCCTGGTGGAGCGCATCGCCAGGCGGCTGCCCGCGCCACCGCCGGTGCTCGAGCTCGACGTGACCAGCGAGGATCACCTGGCCTCGCTGGCCAGCCGGGTGTCGGAGCACGTTGATGGCCTGGACGGGGTGCTGCACGCGATCGCGTACGCGAACCCGGAGGAGGCGCTCGGCGGGAATTTCCTGAATACCAGGTGGCCGGACGTGGCGACCGCGGTGCAGGTCTCCGCGTACTCGCTGAAGGCGATCACGATGGCGGCGCTGCCGCTGATGGGCGGCGGCGGGTCGGTGGTGGGCCTCGACTTCGACGCGAGCGTGGCCTGGCCCGGCTACGACTGGATGGGCGTGGCCAAGGCCGCGCTCGAGTCCTGCGCCAGGTACCTGGCCCGCGACCTGGGGGAGAAGGGGGTGCGGGTGAATCTGGTCGCGGCCGGGCCGCTGCGCACCATGGCCGCGAAGTCGATCCCCGGCTTCGACCGGTTCGAGGGCGTCTGGGGGACCCGGGCGCCACTCGGCTGGGACATCACGAACCCGGAGCCGACCGCGCGGGCCTGCGTGGCACTGCTTTCCGACTGGTTCCCCGCCACCACCGGCGAGATCGTGCACGTGGACGGCGGCGTGCACGCCGTGGGGGCGTGATGCCCGCCGCCGCAGGCGGCAAGGCCAGCACCGAGTACGTGCTCACCCTTTCCTGCCCGGACCGGGTCGGGATCGTGCACGCGGTCGCGGCCTACCTGCACCAGGCCGGCTGCAACGTCCTCGACAGCCAGCAGTTCGGGGACCGCATCGCCGGGCGGTTCTTCATGCGGGTCCACGTCGAGACGGTGCCCGGCGCGGCGGTGGCTTATGAGTCCCTGCACGGCGGCTTCATCCCGGTAGCGGCCGAGTTCGGCATGGAGTGGGAACTGCACGACACCGCCGTCCAGCCGCGGGTGCTGATCATGGTGTCCAAGGCCGGGCACTGCCTGAACGACCTGCTGTACCGGCGTGCGGCCGAGTCGCTCCGCATCGACGTCCCGCTGGTGGTCGGCAACCATCCCGACCTGGCGCCGCTCGCCGCGGCGCACGGCGTGCCGTTCGAGCACGTGCCGGCCGGCCCTGGCCCTGCTAGCACGGGCCCGGCTGGCCCTGGCCCGGCCGACCCGCTGGCCGCGCAGCGGTCCGAGGGCCGCGTGCTCGACCTGGTCAGCGAGCTCGGCATCGATTTCGTGGTGCTGGCCCGCTACATGCGCATCCTGTCGCCCGAACTATGCGCCAAGATGGCCGGCCGCATCATCAACATCCACCATTCCTTCCTGCCTAGCTTCAAGGGATCGCGGCCCTATCACCAGGCACACGCGCACGGCGTGAAGCTGATCGGCGCGACCGCGCACTACGTGACGGCCGACCTGGACGAGGGGCCGATCATCGAGCAGGAAGTCGCCCGGGTCGACCACTCGGACAGTCCCGAGGACCTCGCGGCCATCGGCCGCGACGCCGAGCGCGTCGCGCTCGCCCGCGCGGTGCGCTGGCACGCCGAGCACCGCGTCCTGCTCCACGGCCGCCGCACCGTCATCTTCAGGTAACCCCTAAACCGGGCCGTCGTTTTCGATGCGTTATGCATTGATGGCTAATTTGTTATTCACGGCTATTGATTTGACGGGCCTAGAAGAGCTGGTATTTCACCAGGCAACACCTCTGCAGGGCCGCGCCGGCCGCTAATTCCGGGCCGTCGTGACCGCGTAGGGTAGCGGTTTGTCTACGCACCGCTAAAGAGTTACGCTTAGTAGTCGCTGGCCTGGGGCGTAGCACCGGTGGTACCGGGGTAGTGCGAGGAGCTGGCCCGGTCATGTTCTTGGTGCTGTCGACCGCCGTGGGCGGAGATTCTGCGGCGAGATGGCTGTCCGGCGGCAAGCCTTCACGGCATCAGGGCCTGTGGGATCGTTGGGGCGGAAGTTAACATGTGAGGCTGGATCCGGAAATCTCCGGATGCTAGTCGTGACACGATGAGACGCCCCCGTCAGGGGATTGATGGCAAGTTGTGACATTATCGGCGAGAGATCGATGCAATATGGAACTTACGCTTCCGCTAACTCATAACACCGGTAGCTCACCGGTCGGCTCAGTATGAGCCGGCCCGGATGTGCCGGGGAGACGGGCCGTAATCGAGTTGAGGGTACTGCGACCCAGTGCCCCGCGACGGTGCGGAGCGGATCACCGGCAACCAGCGAGAGAAGGGCGACAAGCTGATGACCCTAGAACGGATCACAGGCGCGGACAGCGCAAGGAGGGAGGGCCGATGATAAAGCTCCGCAACAGGAAAGTCGCCGGCCTCGCCCTCGCGGTGGCGAGCATCACCGCGCTTGCCGCCTGCAGCAGTGGCAGCACCAGCAGCGGTGGCAACAACACCGCTGGTAAGGTCACGGTTCCCGGCGGGATCGGGTCGATACCTGCCGCGGGGACGGCCTCGGGGAAGGCAGCCACGATCACGTGGGCAGAGCAGCCCGGTGCCGTTCCTAACTGGATCCTCCCCATCCCGACTTCCGCCACGAACTCGGTCTACAACGTCTTCACCTTCGAGTGGATGATGTGGCGGCCGCTGTACTGGACCGTGAACGGCGCCTCGGCCGAGCTGACCCCGTCGATGAGCCTGGCCAACGCGCCGGTCTACTCCAACGGCGGCAAGACGGTGACGGTCACCCTCAAGGGCTGGAAGTGGTCGGACGGCAAGCCGATCACCGCGGACGACATCCTCTTCAACATCGACCTGATCAAGGCCGGGCTCAAGGCGGCCCCGTCGAACTGGGTGAGCTACGTCCCGGGCCAGTTCCCTGACACCCTGGTGAGCACCTCGGAGCCGGACCCGTCCACCCTGGTGCTCAACCTCAAGAAGGCGGTCAACCCCTCCTGGTTCACGCTGAACTTCCTCGCCCAGGGGCCAATCGTCCCGATGCCGGCCCACGCCTGGGCCAAGACCTCGGCGTCTGGCCCGGTCGTGACCAACTGGACCAACCCGGCGGTCGCGCTGAAGATCTTCAACTTCCTCACCGCGCAGTCCAAGGGCGTCAGCACGTACGCGACCAACCCGCTGTGGCAGGTCGTCGACGGGCCGTACAAGCTGTCGGCGTACAACGCCACCACGGGCGGGTTCACGATGGTGCCGAATCCGTCCTACGGCGGCCCGCACGCGACGCCGCAGTCTTCCTTCCAGGGCATTCCGTTCACCTCGCAGGCGGCGGCATTCAACGCCATCAAGGCGGGCAGCGTCGACGTCGGCTTCGTGCCGCAGAACGACGTGCCGCAGTTGCCGCAGCTCGCCCGGTCCGGCTACGCCTACTTCGGGATCCCGGACTTCGGCATGACCTTCGCGGCCTACAACTTCCTGGACAAGACCGGTGACTTCGGCAGCATCGCCAAGCAGCTGTACTTCCGGCAGGCGATGGCGCACCTGACGGACCAGCAAGGCATCATCAGCGCGGTCGATCACGGCGCCGGCGCGCCGGCCTACGGGCCGATCCCGGCGTACCCGCGGAGCCCGTATCTGCCGTCCAATGCGGCGACCAACCCGTACCCGTTCAGCGTGCAGGACGCGATCAGCCTCCTGCAGAACAACGGCTGGACGGTGAACCAGGGCGGCACCGACGTCTGCTCCAAGCCTGGCACCGGCGCCGGCCAGTGCGGGGCCGGCATTCCCGCGGGCACCAAGCTGTCGTTCAACCTCATCTACAGAGCCGAGTCATCGACGGTTCCCGGGATAGTCACCGACCTGGCCTCGCAGGCCAAGAAGGCGGGCATCAACATCACGCTGCAGAGCAGCAACTTCAACTACATCATCGCCAACTACATCGACCCCGCCGCGCCGGCGAACGTCAACAAGTGGGCCATGGTGGACTGGGGCGGCGAGACCAATAACCCGTACGCGACCACGTATAGCCTGTTCAGCACGGGCGGTTCGAACCAGATCGGGGAGTACAGCAACCCGCAGGCCGACAAGCTGATCAACGAGTCGATCTCCGGCGGCGACCCGGCCGCGGTCAAGAACGAGGCCGCGTTCCTGACCACGGACCAGCCGGTGCTGTTCCAGCCCAACCGTGACATTGTCTGGGCGTGGAAGACCAAGGTCTCGGCGACGCAGCCGCAGGCGCTTGAGAACCTGACCCAGTTCTACGCCACGCCGGAATTCTGGTACCTCACCAAGTAACCGTCACGCGGCGCTGGACTGCCCTGGCCTCCGGTGATACACCGGAGGCCAGGGCAGCGGCTCTGGCGGCTCGCTACGCCGAGCGCTGACCCGGCGCGGACGCATGCATGCCGCCCCAAAGGGAAGGGCAGTACCGATGATCGGCTACCTGATACGTCGGCTCGGGACCTCCATCGTGGTCGTGATCGGTGTCTCGATCTTTATCTTCCTCCTGCTGCACGCGATCTACCCATCGCCTGCCCGGGCCGTGCTCGGCCTGCGCGCGCCCCAGTCGACCATCGATTCCTGGAACAAGGCGAACGGGTACGACGACCCCGTGGTCGTGCAGTACCTGCGTTACATGAACCAGTTGCTGCACGGCAACCTCGGCTACTCCTATGCGGAGAACCAGTCGGTGCTGGCGCTGTTCCAGGAACGGGTGGCCAGGAGCGTCTACCTGTCGGGGATAGCGCTGCTGTTCGCGGTGGTGATCGCGGTCCCGCTTGGCATCTTCCAGGCGGTCAAGCGCAACAGCATCGGGGACAACATCGCGACCAGCGCGGCCTTCATCCTGTACTCGATGCCGGTGTTCTTCCTCGGGCTGATCCTGATCCAGGTGTTCGCGCTGTCCTTCCCGATCTTCAGCTTCGAGGCGAGCCAGTCCACCTCCCTGATCACCGTCATGGGGGACTGGAATGCGATGACGCTGCCGATCGCCACGCTGACCCTGATATCGGTCGCGGCCTACTCCCGCTACATGCGGTCCTCCTCCATGGACGTGCTCGCGCAGGACTACATCAAGGTGGCCCGGGCCAAGGGCCTGCCCGAGCGGCTGGTGCTGGCGCGGCACCTGGTACGCAACGCCAGCCTGCCGATGGTGACGCTGATCGGCCTGTCGCTGCCGCTGCTGCTGGCCGGCAACCTGGTCACCGAGGAATTGTTCAACTACCAGGGGCTGGGGCTGCTCTTCTTCGACAGCCTAGGGAAGGCCGACTATCCGGTGCTGCTCGCCTACACCCTGGCCGGCGCCGTGCTGGTCGTCGTCGGAAACCTGGTCGCAGACATGGCGCTGACGGTCGCGGATCCGCGCATCCGCCTGGCCTGACCGGCCAGGCCACAGGAAGGAGCACCGGAGATGCAACCTCTGCCGACGCTGGGCGGCCGGAACGCCATCGCCGAGGGCGGCGAAGTCGGAGCGGTACAAAGCGGGTGGCGCCTCGCGCTGCGCGAGTTCATGAGCAACAGGCTGGCCGTGATCGGCTTCGGCATAGTCGTGTTCTTCGTGCTCTTCTGCTTCGTCGGGCCGCTCATCTATCGCACCAACCAGCTGAGCACCAACCTCATCGACGCGAACCAGCCGCCGTCGGGGAGCCACCTGCTCGGCACGGACAGCAACGGCTTCGACAATCTTGGCCGGATCATGAAGGGCGGCCAGGCCGCGCTTGAGATCGGCTTCTTCGCCGCGTTCGTCGCCATCACGATCGGCGCGCTGTACGGCGCAGTCGCCGGGCTGGTCGGCGGAATCTTCGACTCGACGCTGATGCGCGTGGTGGACGTATTCCTTTCCGTGCCGTTCCTATTCGTCGTGCTCATCCTGGCGGTCAAGTACGGCGCCACGGTCCTGTCGCTGTCCCTGGTCATCGGCGCCTTCTCCTGGCAGGTGCCGGCCAGGCTGGTCCGCGGCGAGGTGCTTTCGATCCGGGAACGCGACTTCGTCCTGGCCGCGCGAACGGCGGGGGCGAGCCGCTGGCGGCTGATCAGCAGGCACCTGCTCCCCAACGCGCTCGGCGTCGTCATCGTCAACGTGACATTCCAGGTCGCGGACGCGATCCTGGCCGTCTCGTATGTCGGATTCCTTGGCTTCGGCCTGCACTTCCCCAATGTGGACTGGGGTGATGAGCTCTCCGACGGTATCCAGTACCTGCAGGACGGCTACTGGTGGCTGATCTTCCCAGTCGGTGCCTGCATCGTCCTCACCGTGATGGCTCTCAACTTCATCGGCGACGCCCTCCGCGACGCGACGGATGTGCGGCTGAGACGCCGGTAGCGCACAGCCGCGGTCCGCGGGGAGGGCAGCATGATCGACCAAAGCCACGAAAACGAGAGGTAGCGGCCTGATGGCCCCAGTCCTTGACATCCAGAACCTGTCGACGCACATCAAGCTCACCAGCTCGGTCGTGCAGGCTGTCGGCAACATTGATCTGCGTGTCGACGCCGGGGAGACCCTCGGCATCGTCGGGGAATCCGGCTGCGGCAAGTCCATGACCGGCTTGTCGATCATAGGGTTGCTGCCGCCGGGCGGGTCCATCGTCGGCGGCTCGATAAAGCTCGACGGCCGCGAACTCGTCGGCCTGAAAGACGAGGAACTGCGGCCGGTCCGGGGCAACGAAGTAGCGATGATCTTCCAGGATCCGCTCACCTCGCTCGACCCCACCAAGACCATCGGCTACCAGGTCGCCGAACCGGTGCGGCTGCACAGGAACGCGTCGAAGGCGGAAGCCCTCGACCGGGCGGTGGAGGTGCTGAGCCTGGTGGGCCTGCCCCGGCCTAAGGAACGGCTGAAAGACTACCCGCACCAGCTGTCCGGCGGCCTGCGGCAGCGCGTGATGATCGCGATGGCGCTGGCCTGCGAGCCCAAGCTGCTCATCGCCGACGAGCCGACCACGGCACTCGACGTCACCATCCAGGCGCAGATCCTCGCCCTGCTCAGGGACTTGAAAGACCGGCTGGGCATGGCGATGCTGCTGATCACGCACGACATGGGCGTGATCGCGGGGCACGCCGACCGGGTCAACGTGATGTACGCCGGCCGGGTGGTGGAAACCGCCGAGGCGGCCACGCTCTTCGACGAGATGCACCATCCCTACACCCAGGCGCTGCTCGCCTCGATTCCCCACCTCAACCAGGACGCCGGGAAGGCCCTGCACGCGATTCCCGGCCTGCCGCCAGACCTGGCGCACCTGCCGCAGGGCTGCCGGTTCGCATCCAGGTGCTCCCGGGCCACTGACAAGTGCCGTACCGAGGAGCCGTCACTGGCCGGGAAGACATTCGACCACCAATTCTCCTGCTGGCACCCGGTAGACGGGCCACTCACCCTCGCCCTGGTCGGCGAAGGCGGGCCCGACGCCGCGAGCACGGGCCTGGCCGCGAAGGTGGCCGAGCCAGGATTCGTGGCCGACGCCCCGCTCCCCGATGCCCCGCTGGCCGGCGCCCCGCTGGCCGGCACTGAGGCGTCCCAGGCCGCGGAATCCGGGTCGGCCGCGTCCGAGAGCTCAGAGCGCTCTGGGGTCTCCGCGCCGCCCGAGACGGCCGTCAGCGAGCCGCTGGAGTCCGGGCGGCCGGTGGTGATCGCGGCGGGCCTCGCCCAGACGGCCGATGGCCGCCTTGAGGTGACCGCGCACGAGGTCGAGGTGACCGCGGCGAATGGGGATGGCACTGTTCCGCTGCTTGAGCTGCGCAATCTGGTGAAGGAGTTCCCCATCACCTCTGGCGCGATCCTGCGGCGCAAGGTGGCGGCCGTCCACGCCGTGTCAGATGTTTCCTTCGCCGTGCCGGCGGGCACCACGTTCGGCCTGGTCGGCGAGTCGGGGTGCGGCAAGACCACCATCGGCAAGATGATCGTGGCACTGGAGAAGCCGAACTCCGGCGCGATCACGCTCAACGGCGAGGACGTGTCCAAGCTGCGCGGCGGCGATCTGCGCCGCAAACGCCGCGACCTGCAGCTCATGTTCCAGGACCCGCACTCGTCGCTGGACCCCCGGATGCGGGTCGGCACGATCATCGGAGAGCCGCTCGCCGTGCAGCACCTGGGCAGCAAGCGGGCGCAGCGGGATCGTGTCTTCGAGCTGCTCGGCGAGGTCGGGTTGCCGCGGAACTCGGTGGAGCGCTATCCGCATGAATTCTCCGGCGGCCAGCGGCAGCGCATCGGCCTGGCTCGGGCGCTCACCGTGAACCCGAGGCTCATCGTGGCGGACGAGCCGGTCAGCGCGCTTGACGTGTCGATCAGGGCGCAGGTGCTGAACCTGATGAAGCGGCTGCAGGCCTCGCACGGCCTGACCTACGTGGTGATCTCGCACGATCTCGCGGTGGTCAAGTACATGGCCGACCGGATCGGCGTCATGTACCTGGGCAAGCTGGTCGAGCTGGGCTCTGCCCAGGACATCTACGAGCGAGCCGCGCATCCGTACACGGCAGGCCTGATCGCCACCATCCCGGTGCCCGACCCGACTCTGGAGCGGGCCAAGGAGGGCGTCGCCATCAAGGGCGAGCTGCCCAGCCCGGTGAACCCGCCCTCCGGGTGCAGGTTCCGCACTAGGTGCCGGTTCGCGCAGGAGCGCTGCGCGGCCGAAGAGCCCAAGCTCCGCTCCTTCGGCCCGGATCACGTGGCTGCATGTCATTTCCCGTTGCAGACCCCGGACGGTGCGGACGCGGAGGCCCCCGCCATGACCAGCACCGGCGAGTCCGCCCGCTAGGCTCCCGGGCCGTCCTCTTGCCCTGGGGCGAGATGATGCCGATACTCCATTCATGGGAGGGTCGACGGCGGACACGCCCACAACACCCGAATTCCTTCGCGCCTCCGACGCGGAGCGTGATCACGCGGTCAGCGAGCTCAGGGACGAGTTCGCCGAGGGCCGCCTGTCGCACGAGACCTTCATGTACCGCATGCAGAGTGCCCTCGACGCACGGAACCGCGGCCAGCTGGCGGGCTTGTTCACCGACCTGCCACCGCGCCGCCCCGGGCTGCTGGCCCGGATCCGGGCCGCGCTGCGGGGCGAGGATCCCGCCGCGCGCGACGCCGATCCGGCCGGGGGCCAGGGCATCCAGGGGACTCAGCGGATCACCGGAGCCCCGTACGGGCCGGGGCCGCAGGGAATTCCCTGGGCCCCCCGCGGCCAGGTGAGCCCCGTGCCGCCGCCCGCCGCCGACCCGGCTCCGCTGTACTTCCCGCCGGGAAGCGGGGTCCGGTTCACCATCGGGCGGACCCGCGACTGCGATCTGTGCCTGACCGACTTGTCGGTGTCCCGGATGCACGCCCTGCTGGTCCGGCGCGAGGGCGGCTGGGTGCTCAGCGACCTGGGATCGCACAACGGGACCCGGCTCAACGGCTGGCTGATCCGCGAGGCCGTCCCGGTACGCGCGGGCGACCGGGTGGAGTTCGGTTCGATGGCGTTCATCATCCAGGACGCTCCGCCGGCGGAGCCGCCGGCGGAGCCGTCACCCGGCGCCCCGTCACCCGGAGCGGGGGAGGAGCCGGGGCCCGCCGGCATGGGGCCTTAAGGGTAAAGGACGCAGAACCGGCTAGAGTCGGGAGGCGTGACGACGGTTCTACTGGTCCGGCACGGGCTCACCGCGACGACCGGTCACGTGCTGACCGGATGGATGCCGGGCATACCGCTCGATGACCGGGGCCAGGCTCAGGCCGCCGCCCTGGCGGCCCGGCTGATCCCGCTCCCGCTCGACGCCATCGTCAGCAGCCCGCTGGAACGCTGCCAGCAGACCGCGGCGGCGATCGCGGCAGCCAGGGATGGCCTGGAGGTCCTCACCGATGACCGGGTGGGCGAGTGCCGCTACGGGGACTGGACCGGCAAGCCGCTGAAGAAGCTGGCGCAAGAGCCGCTCTGGCGCGTGGTGCAGGCTCACCCGAGCGCAGTGACGTTCCCCGGCCCGGACGGTGAGTCCATGCCCGACATGCAGCACCGGGCGGTGGCCGCGGTCAGGGGATGGAATGTCAGGCTCGGCCCGGACGCTACCTATCTCGTCTGCTCGCACGGAGATGTCATCAAGGCCATCGTCGCAGATAGCCTGGGATTGCATCTCGACCAGTGCCAGCGGATCCAGGCCGATCCCTGTTCGCTGACCGTGATCAGGTACACGCCGCTGCGTCCCTTCCTGGTCCGGATGAACGACAGAGGGGGTGGCGTGGATGACCTCCTGCCACGTAAGGAAGGCCACGCCCACGGTCGCGGTGCGGCCCGCAGTGACGCGGCACAAGGCGACGGGGCGGTCGGCGGCGGCTCGGGCGGAGCGGATCCCGGCGGGCTACCGGACGAGCGGGCGGACATGGTGAACGGTGCCAGCAGCATCCCGGCAGGCGCAGCTGCGACAAGTGGCCAGCAGTCGGCGGACACGCGAGGATAGGACAATGCCGGTCTATTTCTATGACCCGCCGGACAGGTTCGTGGCCGGCGCGGTGGGTCAGCCAGGAGAGCGGATCTTCTACCTGCAGGCGACTTCAAACGGTCGCGTGACCAGCGTCGTTCTGGAGAAATTCCAGGTGAGCCTGCTAGCCGAACGTCTTGACGAGCTTCTCGACGAGGTGCTCAGGCGCACCGGCGGGTCACCGGACGTACCCGCCGCCGCCCCCGCGGGGTTGCAGGACGACGCGCCGCTCGACCTCCCGCTGCTTGAGGACTTCCGGGTGGGTGCCATCGCCCTGGCCTGGGATGGCGATGGCGGCATGGTCGTCATCGAGGCGCAGGAGGAATCCGACGAGCCGGTGGAGCCGCTGGCCGAGGACCTGCCCGCCGACGGGCCGGGGGTGCTGCGGGTCCGGATCACGCCGGGCGCCGCCCGCGCCTTCGCCCAGCGCGCGGCCAGGATCGTGGCGGCGGGCCGGCCCCCGTGCCCGCTGTGCGGCCTGCCGCTGGACACCGACGGGCATATCTGCCCCCGGCAGAACGGTCACCGCGTCGGCCATGCTTGAGCACAAGCGATCCGCGCCGGACGACGATGACGGCGAGCAGGCCACGCTCGACCTGCTCGCCAGCGGGAAGCTGGAGATCGAGGGACGGCTGGTAGACGCGTCCAACGCGACCCTGTACTGCACGATTAGCGCGAACGGGCGGCCAGGGCGGCCAGGGGGGCCGGGGGGGTACGGGGGGGCGGGCAGCCCCCCCGTGAGCAGGGGGGGTCTGGGGGGGATCGTCCCCCCGGCTAACACAGTCGCCTGCGTCTACAAGCCGATCGCGGGGGAGCGCCCGCTGTGGGACTTCCCGATGGGCACGCTGGCCGGCCGGGAGGTCGCGGCCTACGTGGTGTCGCGCGCGGCCGGCTGGGATGTGGTCCCGCCGACGGTCATGCGGGACGGGCCGTTCGGCCCGGGCATGTGCCAGCTGTGGATCGACCACGATACCGACATGGACCTGATTGCCCTGTCCCGCCGCACCGACCATGCGGGCCTGCGCAACATGGCCGTGTTCGACGCGGTGGTGAACAACGCTGACCGGAAGATCGGTCACCTGCTGCCGGTCACCGACGGGCACCTGTACGGCTGCGACCACGGCGTGTGCTTCGCCGAGGACTACAAGCTGCGCACCGTGCTGTGGCAGTGGCGGGGCAAGACCTTGCCCAGGCGCTCGGTGGAGGCGCTGCGCCGCCTGAACGGCCAGCTCAACGACGGCGGCCTGGAGGCCGAGCTGACTCCGCTGCTGACCGCCAGCGAGATCACCGCGACCAAGATCAGGGTGGAGACGCTGATCAAGCACCGGGTCCACCCGTACCCGCCCGCTGACTGGCCCGCCGTCCCCTGGCCCCCGGTCTAGGACTCCCCGGCGCCTCCGTGGCGCTTGAAGTACCGCTCGAACTCGCGGGCGATCGCGTCGCCGCTCGCCTCGGGCAGGTCCATCGCGTCCTTGGCCTCTTCCAGGGTCCGCACGTAGTCGGCGACCTCGGAATCCTGCTGGGCGAGCTCGTCCACGCCGCGCTCCCAGGCGCGTGCCTCCTCGGGCAGGTCGGCCAGCGGCAACGGCACGTCCAGGATGTCCTCGACGCCGCGCAGCAGGGCCAGCGTGGCCTTCGGGCTCGGCGGCTGCGCCACGTAGTGCGGCACCTGCGCCCATAGCGAGACGGTCGGGATGCCCGCTGCGGTGCAGGTGTGCTGCAGCACCCCGACGATCCCGGTGGGGCCCTTGTACTCGACGAGGCCGACGCCGACCTCGGTGCCGAGCTTGGCGTTCGACGAGCCCACGGACACCGGCACCGGCCGCGTGTGGGGCGCGTCGGCAAGCAGGGCGCCGAGCAGGATGATCAGCTTCACGCCGAGGCTTTCCAGGCCCTCCACCAGTTCGTCGCTGAACGCCCGCCAGCGCATGTTCGGCTCGATGCCGTGTACCAGGACCACGTCGCGGGACAGCCCGGTGGGCGGCGCGGAATCATCGGAGGGCTGGGCGCGGGCGACCGAGATCCTGGTCGTCGGCCAGATCAGCCGCTGGGTCTGGCCGCCCTCGATCTCGACCACCGGCCGGTTGACCTGGAAATCGTAGAAGTCTTCGGGATCGATGGCGCCGATGGGGGTCGCCTGCCAGGCGATGCCCAGGTGGTTGACCACGCCGCTGGCCGCCTCGCCCGCGTCGTTCCAGCCCTCGAACCCGGCGATGGCGACCGGCGATTCGAGTTCGCCGATTTCGTTGAACTCGATAACCCGTCACCTCCCGCCCTAGCGAAAGCCACCCACTCCAGGCCAACCCCACTCTGGCCAGCCACTCCTGGCCTGCCCGACCCACTTCTAGGCCAGCACGGCGCAGACCGGTTCCTATAGCCTACGTGGTCGGGCTTGCTCGTTGGGTGACCGGTCGGCGTGTCGGTGGCGCGCCCCGGGGAACCGCGGCCTAGGGAACCATGGCGCAGCCGCCTAGAATGGAGCTCAATGAGCACGCTACGAGCCGCCCTTGCCGAGCGAGTCGTGGTGGCAGACGGGGCCATGGGGACCATGCTCCAGGCGAGTGACGCCACCGTGGACGACTTCGCCGGCTACGAAGGCTGCAACGAGATCCTGAACGTGACCCGGCCCGACATCGTGACCGGGATCCACGAGGCCTACCTGGATGCCGGCGCTGATTGCGTCACCACCAACTCGTTCGGTGCCAACCTGGGCAACCTGGGTGAGTACGGGATCGCGGAACGGATCGCCGAGCTGTCCGAGGCGTCCGCCAGGCTCGCCCGCGCCGCCGCCGACCGCTGGGCCACTCCGGCCCGCCCGCGCTGGGTGCTCGGCTCGGTCGGTCCCGGCACCAAGCTGCCCACCCTCGGCCACACCACGTTCCGTGAGCTGCGCGACACCTACCAGGTCAACGCCGAGGCCCTGCTGCGCGGCGGCGCCGACGCGCTGATCATCGAGACCTGCCAGGACCTGCTCCAGGCCAAGGCGGCCATCATCGGGGCGAAACGAGCGATCGCCGGCCTGGCCACGGACGCGCTGGTCATCGCCCAGGTCACCATCGAGACCACCGGGGCGATGCTGCTCGGCAGCGAGATCGCCGCGGCGCTGACCGCGCTCGAGCCGCTCGGCATCGACATGATCGGGCTGAACTGCGCCACCGGTCCCGGGGAGATGAGCGAGCACCTGCGCTACCTGGCCGCGCACGCGCGGATCCCGGTTTCCTGCGAGCCGAACGCGGGCCTGCCCGTGCTCGCCGCGGACGGCGCGCGCTACCCGCTGACCCCGGCGCAGCTCGCCGACGCTCATGACAGGTTCACCAGGGAGTTCGGCCTGTCCCTGGTGGGCGGCTGCTGCGGGACCACCCCCGAGCACACGGCCGCGCTGGCGGACCGGGTGGCGGACCGCGCGGTCGTCAGCCGCAAGCCCCGCCCCGAGCCCGGGGTGGCCTCGCTCTACCAGCACGTGCCGTTCCGCCAGGACACCGCCTTCCTGTCCATCGGCGAGCGGACCAACGCCAACGGGTCCAAGGCCTTCCGCGAGGCGATGCTCGAGGGCCGGTTCGAGGACTGCGTGCAGATCGCGCGGTCGCAGACCCGGGACGGCGCTCACCTGCTCGACGTGTGCGTGGACTACGTCGGCCGGGACGGCGCCGCCGACATGCGGGAGGTCGTCGGCAGGTTCGCCACCGCGGCCACGCTGCCGCTGGTGCTCGACTCGACCGAGCCCGCCGTGATCGAGGCGGGCCTGGAGATGACCGGCGGCCGCGCGGTCATCAACTCGGTCAACTACGAGGACGGCGACGGGCCAGACTCGCGGATCGCGCGGATGATGCCGCTGGCGCGCGAGCACGGCGCGGCCGTCATCGCGCTGACCATCGACGAGCAGGGCCAGGCCCGCACCGCCGGCTGGAAGGTCGCCGTGGCCGAGCGGCTGATCGCGGACCTGACCGGGAACTGGGGGATGCGGGTCGAGGACATCATCGTCGACTGCCTGACGTTTCCCATCGCCACCGGCCAGGAGGAGACGCGGCGCGACGCGATCGAGACCATCGAGGCGATCGCCGAGCTCAAGCGCCGCTACCCGGCCGTGCAGACGACGCTGGGCGTATCCAACGTGTCGTTCGGCCTCAAGCCCGCCGCCCGCGCGGTGCTGAACTCCGTCTTCCTGGCCGAGTGCATGCGGGCGGGGCTGGACTCCGCGATCGTGCATGCGGCGCGGATCATGCCGATCGCCCGGCTATCCGACGAGCAGCGGCAGGTGGCCCTTGACCTCGTGTACGACCGGCGCCGGGAGGGGTACGACCCGCTGGCCCGGCTGCTCGAGCTGTTCGAGGGGGTCGACGCGGCCGACCTGAAGGCGAACCGGGCCGCGGAACTGGCCGGGCTGCCGCTGTGGGAACGGCTCAAGCGGCGAATCATCGACGGGGAGCGAGCTCTTGGGGCCGGGCTCGAGGCTGACCTGGACGCCGCGCTGGCCCAGCGGCCCGCCCTGGAGATCGTCAACGACGTGCTGCTCGACGGCATGAAGACGGTCGGCGAGCTGTTCGGCTCGGGGCAGATGCAGCTGCCGTTCGTGCTCACCTCCGCAGAGGTGATGAAGGCCTCGGTCGCCTACCTCGAGCCGCACATGGAGCGCAGCGGCGAGGAGGGCAAGGGCAAGATCGTGCTCGCCACGGTCAAGGGCGACGTGCATGACATCGGCAAGAACCTGGTCGACATCATCTTGTCCAACAACGGCTACGACGTCGTGAACATCGGGATCAAGCAGCCCATCTCGGCGATCGTGGCGGCGGCCGAGGAGAACGACGCGGACGTCATCGGGATGTCCGGGCTGCTGGTCAAGTCGACCGTGGTGATGCGGGACAACCTGGCCGAGCTGAACTCGCGGGGCCTGGCCGGGCGCTGGCCGGTGCTGCTCGGCGGCGCCGCGCTGACCCGGGCCTACGTGGAGCAGGACCTGGCCGCGGTGTTCGACGGCCAGGTCAGGTACGCCAGGGACGCGTTCGAGGGGCTCCGCCTGATGGACGCGGCGATGGCGGTCAGACGCGGCGAACCGGGAGCCAAGCTCCCTGAGCTGCGGACCCGCAAGGTCAGGGCCAGGCCCGCCGCCGGAGCGGATGAGGGTACGGAGGTGGAGAACCAGGCCCGTTCGGATATAAACACCGATGGGCCCGTGCCAGACGTGCCGTTCCTCGGGACCGAGGTGATCAAGGGGATCCCGCTGGCCGACTACGCCGCCTACCTGGACGAGCGCGCGCTGTTCATGGGCCAGTGGGGCCTCAAGCCCTCCCGCGGGGGAGCGGGTCCCTCGTACGAGGAGCTGGTGGAGACCGAGGGGCGCCCGAGGCTGCGCCTGTGGCTGGAGCGGATGCAGACCGAGGGGCTGCTCGAGGCGGCCGTGGTCTACGGGTACTTCCGGTGCGTGAGCTCGGGGAACGACCTGATCGTGCTCGACCGGGACGGGGTAACCGAGCTCGAGCGGTTCAGCTTCCCCCGGCAGCGCCGCGACCGGCGGCTGTGCCTGGCCGACTTCTTCAAGCCGCAGGGCGGTGACCAGACGGATGTGATCGCGTTCCAGCTCGCCACGATGGGCCCGCGCATCTCGCAGGCGACCGCCGAGCTGTTCGCCAAGAACGCCTACCGCGAGTACCTCGAGCTGCACGGACTGTCCGTCCAGCTCGCCGAGGCGCTGGCGGAATACTGGCATGCCCGGGTGCGGCGCGAGCTCGGCTTCGCCGGCTCCGATCCCGAGGACCTCGACGGCTTCTTCCGGGTCGGCTACCGTGGCGCACGGTACTCGATCGGCTATCCCGCCTGCCCTGACCTGGCCGACCGGGCCAAGATGGTCCGCCTGCTCGAGCCGTCCCGGATCGGCGTCGAGCTGTCCGAGGAGATGCAGCTGCACCCGGAGCAGTCCACCGACGCGATCGTCGTACATCACCCCGAGGCGAAATACTTCAGCGTCTGATGGCCCGCCGGGACGATGCGCGCGTGGCGGTGCTGTTCGACATGGACGGCCTGCTCGTCGACTCCGAGCCGCTCTGGCTGGAGGCCGAGACGGCCGTCATGGCCAGGCTCGGGGCCGGCTGGACCGCCGCGGACCAGGCCCAGCTGCTCGGCGGCAGCCTGGACCGCACGGTCCGCTACCTGCTGGCCAAGGCGACCAAGCCCGCGCCGCCTCAGGCGGTCGCCGAGTGGCTGATGGCCGGCATCGTCGAGCTGGCCCGCGACCGCGGCGTGAAAGTCCAGCCGGGCGGGCGCGAACTGCTGGCCGAGGTCGCGGCGGCCGGCCTGCCGCACGCGCTGGTGACCGGGTCCGAGCGCCGGTTCATGGACGTGGTGCTGGACCGCACCGGCCTGCGCTTCGACGCGCTGGTGTGCGCCGATGACGTCAGCGCGACCAAGCCCGACCCGGAGCCGTACCTGCTGGCGGCCAAGCTGCTCGGCGCCGACCCGGCCCGCTGCGTCGCCCTGGAGGACTCGCCGAACGGCGTGGCCTCCGCCGAGGCCGCCGGCTGCCGGGTCATCGCGGTCCCGTCGCTGATCCCGGTCGAGCCGGCGCCGGGCCGGACGGTGGTGCGCTCGCTCCTCGACCTGCGGGCCGACGCCTCCGGCATCTCTGTGCTAGTGCAGCCCCGCACCTAGGCGGCCAGCGCGGCGGCGACCCGGATCACGACGGCCCGTTCGGATGCGCGGCGAACGTCGCGCGGGCGGCGGCCGTGGCGACGCGGAGCGCGATCTTGGCGGGCGCGGCGCGTCCGCTCACGGCCACCGTGACGTAGGCGCCGCCGGTGGTCGGCGTCGCGTTGGTGGCGACGAGCAGCATCTGGGCGGGGATCCAGACCGCCACGACCGAGCCCGGGACGGTAATCGCTCTCGGGTCCTGGCTCGGATCGTGAACCCCCCCGTTTCCGAACACCTGCTCCTGGTGGGCGGTCTCGGTGTCGAACTCGGTGTAGGCGCGCGACCCGGCCTGTGAGCCCACGCTCACCTGCACCTGGTTGCCGGTGAACACGCACTGCAGGCTGGCGGCCGCCGGGCTGACGATACGCGCCGTCAGGGGCGAACCGAGCGCCTTGGCCGCGGCTTGGCGGGCGCCGCCGCAGACCCTCTCGGCCAGGGCCTCGCCGGATGCGTGGGCGCGGGGGGTGGGGGATGCGTGGGCGCGGGGGGCGGGGGCGCTCGACCCTCCGCAGCCGGCGAGCAGCGCGCACCCCGCCAGGACGGCGAGGCCGCGAACGACCCCGCTGCTGCCTCGTACTCCCCTCGAAACCACGAGCACCACATCAAATCATCCGGGCCGACGGACCTAGGGCGCGTCTTGCAGGTCATTCAGCTTGCAGATCATTCAGCCTGCCGCCCGCCCGCCGGACGGGCGCCTGGCTGCGTTGTCGTCGTCCCTCCCATAGTCCCAGAGATCCCGGATCCCCGCGACCGGGGACCATCCCCACCCCCTTCGGGGGTTAGCCCCAGCGCCCGCCGCGCCGGATACGACCTAGAATCGGACAAGAGCCACGGGGAGGTGCGCATGTCCACCTACGACAAGATCGCCTGGCTGCCGCTGTGCGGCGGACTGACGGGGCTCGGCCTGGTGCTGAGCTACCTCGCGATGCGGCGGCGCGGTATCGGTGCCGGCCTGCGCGGGGCTGCCTGGTCGCTGCTGCCGATCGCCGCCTACCTGACCGGCTCGATCGAGATGTTCTGGAAGATGGGCGTCGCGATCGGGGACTTCGCCAAGGGCTTCGCGTTCTCGCCCCGGGTGTGGTCGGGGATCGCGCTGGCCGGCCTGGCCGTGGTGCTGTTCGTGGTGTCCGGCCCGCTGCGCAGGCGCGGAGTCGGCCGGGGCCAGGACAGGCAGGCCGCCGAGTCCGGGGCGGGCGCCACCCGGGCGCTGAGCCAGGATCAGGCGGGCCGCGGGGAGCTGGCCACCCGCCCGGTTGCCACCCGCCAGGCCGACACCGTTCCGGCCGCGAGCCCGGCCAAGCCGCCGGCCAAGCCGTCGGCCAAGGGCCGCAAGGCCCGGAACGCCGACGATGATGACGATCTCGGAGACGTCGCGGATATCTTGCGTCGCCACGGCATCACCTGAGCCAAAGTTTTTCCTGTCCCGGCTGCTGGCGAGATGATTTGATGTAAGGTGGCGGGCAAAGCCGACAAAGAGGCCTTCTAGTCACACTAGTAACGCCAGCCACTGTAAGTAACTTTGTTATCAGAAGACTCGAACGTAACACCCTAGTGACAAATCGGCGCGACTTTAGTCACGATCAAGCTACGAGTGCGGCGCAGGTCTGGTACCTGCGGGGGAAATAGCGCAACCTCACTACTACGTACACCGGCTGAGGCGTCCACGTGGTTTATCCGAGCGCTCGGGGTTCAGCCGTGCCCGGACGCCTCTGCCCGATTAACAGATTGGTTTTACGATGGCTGTCCCGATCGACGTCGCGACCGGCCCCGGGGGTCCGGAGCCGGCGCTGGCGGTGCCGGGCCAAGCCACCGGGGGGCGTTCCCCCGGGCAGACGGGGGGACAAAGGCTACGGCTAATGCGGGAGGGTAGGCCGGCCGCAGTGCGCAGCCCCAGCAGGCGCCCGCAGCCGGCTGCGCGAGGTCCGTATCGCGATACGATCTCGTGTCACGATGCTCATCCGTTGAAGCCACTGATGACGATGGAGGAGGCCCATGAAGAGACATGTCAAGCCGCTGGCGGGATCGCTGCTGACCGGCGCGGTCGTGGTGGTGCTCGGTGCCTGCAGTAGCTCGGGTTCGTCGTCGGGCGGCGCCCCGGCGAGCACGGGCGGCAAGAGCGGCGGCACGATCACGATCGCCTCGGGAACCGCGCCGCTGTCCGCCGACCAGGGGCTGGATTTCACCACCCAGGGCCTCGAGCTCTACGGGGTCGTGAACACCCCGCTGCTGACGTTCAAGCGCGGCGTGCAGGGAGTCGGCGGAACGCAGATCCTGCCGGCGCTGGCGAAGGCCTTGCCCACGATGTCCAACGGCGGTAAGACGTACACCTTCACCTTGCGCAGCGGCCTGCACTACTCCGACGGGACGCCGATCAAGGCCAGCGACGTCCCCTACGCGCTGGAGCGGGACATCAAGATCCCGTGGCAGGCCGCCTCGTTCGTGAGCGCCTACATCAAGGGCGGGACGGAATACGCCAGCGGCAAGGCGAAGACGATCTCGGGGATCACGGCCGACGACGCCACCGGCACGATAACCGTGAACCTGGTGGCCCCTTTCGCCCCGATCGTTGACATCTTCGCGCTGGCGGGCACCGCGCCGGTACCGCAGAGCACGCCGATGAAGAACCTGGCCGGCACGGGCACCATCGGCGACGGCCCGTACAAGTGGGGCGCGATCACCGCTGGCCAGAGCTACACCCTGGTCAAGAACACGAAGTTCGACGTCCCCGGCCAGCCGCGCGGGCACGCCGACACGATCGTCTACAAGGTCAACTCCAACGTGACGGCGAACGCCGAGCAGGTGCTCAACAACCAGGCCGACGTGTTCGACCCCGGCGACACCCTGCCGGCCTCCATCCTGCAGCAGGTCAAGTCGCAGGCGGCGGCCAGGTACCAGCCGATCCCGACCAACTCGACCTACTACTTCTGGTTCGGGATTACGCAGAAGCCCTTCAACAACATCTACGCCCGTCAGGCGGTGCTGGCGGCGCTCGACGACCGCGCGCTGTCCCGGCTGGCCAGCGGCTTCCTGACCGAGGACTGCCATCTGATCCCGCCCGGCATCGACGGCACCTCCAGCCCGTCGACCTGCCCCTACCACAGCCCGACCGGGCCGCCGAATATGACGACGGCCAAGCAGCTGATGCAGAAGTCGGGCATGATCGGCCAGCCGGTGACGGTGTACGGCGAGCAGCGGTCCCCGCGCAGGCAGTGGCTGGACTACTTCACGGGCGTGCTGAACTCGCTCGGGTTCAAGGCGACCGAGAAGGTCGTCAACTCCGGCGTGTACTTCACCACCATCGGGGCCCCGACGCTGAAGCCGCAGGTCGGCTGGGGCGACTGGGTGCAGGACTTCCCCCACCCGTGGGACTTCATGCAGCTGTTCGCCGGCAACGCGGGTTCATCGCTGAACTACGGGTACGTAAAGGACGCTCACTACGATTCGACTCTCAACACGCTGTACCAGACCGACCCCAAGACCGTCGCCAGCCAGTGGTCCGCGCTTGACAACTACGCAATCGGCAAGGCGTACTACGCGGCATTCGGCCACTTCGAGTTCCCGAAGTTCTACTCCAACCGGCTGAACTTCAGCGCCGGCGTGATGTCGGTGGAGTACCAGACCGACGTCACGAGCCTGCAGCTCAAGTAGCGGCGCCGGGGCCGGGAGAACACGCTCTCCCGGCCCCGGGCCCGGCTAAACGGAGGACCCGATGATTCCAGATCCCCTGTCCGACACCGGCCACCCGCAGGCTGAGGTCATAGCCGGAACATCACCGGGCGGCACCACGGGCATCGTGATCACGCCGGGAGAGCGGGTCGCGGACCCGTGGGCCGAGGGCCGTCACCCTCCGGCCATCGGGCCCTGGAAGCTGGCGGCACGCCGGCTGCGGCGCAACTACGTGGCGCAGGCCTTTCTCGTCTTGTTCCTGCTGATCGTGGTGGCGTGCCTGCTGGCGCCGTTCTACGCGTCTCACATCGCCCACATCGGCCCCAATACCAACAACGTCACCGGCACGATCAACATCGGCGGCAAGACCACGGACGTGGTGTCCACGGACGGGGTGCCGATCGGTCCCACGTTCAGCAGTCGCTACTTCTTCGGCGCGGACTCCAACGGCCGGGATCTGGCCGTGCGCCTGCTCTACGGTGGGCGCACCTCGCTGCTGATCGGCGGCATCGGGACCGTGATCATCATCGCCTTCGGCACCCTGGTCGGCCTGCTGACCGGCTACTTCCGCGGCGTCACGGACATGATCCTGCGGCCGCTGATGGAGCTGATCTGGTCCTTCCCCGTGGTGATCCTCGGCGTGGCGCTCGGCACCGCCCTGGCGCTGGGCGGCATCGGCCCGGTCAAGGGCAACTCGCTCTACATCCCGGCGTTCATCATCGGCGTGGTGTTCATCCCCTACCTGGGCAAGCCGATCCGCGGCGAGGTGCTGCGGCTGCGCGAGATGGATTTCGTCGAAGCGGCCCGGGTGCAGGGGATGGGCTCCTGGCGGATCATGCTCTCCGAGATCCTGCCCAACCTCGCCTCGATGATCACCGTGTTCGTGCCGATGATGCTGGCGTACGCGATCCTGCTGGAGGCCTACTTGTCGTTCCTGGGAGCGGGGGTGCAGGCGCCGAACGCGTCGTGGGGGACGCTGATCTCCGACGGGATCTCCTATATCCAGACCACTCCGACATTTTCCCTGATCCCGGGGGCCATGCTGGTGCTGGCCGTGCTCAGCATCAACGTCGTCGGCGACGGCATCCGGGACGCGCTCGACCCCCGCGCCCAGATAAGGGTGCGGACCTGATGGCCAGGTTCATCGTCCGGCGCATGGCCTCGGCGATCTTGCTGCTGTTCGCCGTGTCGATCGTGGTGTTCGCGATCTTCGAGGTCATCCCCAGCTACAATCCGGCCCGGGCGATCGCCGGCCGCAACGCCACGGCCACCACGGTGGCCGAGGTCAGCCACAAGTTCGGCTTCGACAAGCCCGTCTACGTCCAGTACGCCAATACGATGGAGCTGATCTTCACCGGCCAGGTCATCGACTACAACGACAACCTCAACGTCGACAGCCAGTTCGCTCAGCGGTTCCCGGTGACGGTCTCGCTGGTGGTCCCGGCGGCGCTGATATGGCTGGCGGGTGCGGTGGTGCTGGGCTCGATAAGCGCGCTGCGCGTCGGCGGGCTGGCGGACCGTGGCTTGATGGTGGCGGCGATCCTGGGCGTATCGATCCCGGTGTTCCTGCTCGCCGCGGTCCTGCTGTACGCGTTCGCGTTCAAGCTGCCCTGGTTCCCCAATACCGGCTACGTTCCGTTGCCGGACAATCCTGCACAGTGGGCCTATCACCTGTTCCTGCCCTGGATCT
>WNGG01005056.1_pt1 | contig 28017 bp, 28 predicted proteins | sample 5400661 | NCBI WGS metagenome assembly WNGG01 (sample SAMN13153372, study PRJNA577476) | soil metagenome | isolation source: 100 cm soil or saprolite under Garry oak tree replicate 1 | place: USA:California | collected 2016-06-15
AGATTGAGAAATGAATCCGGCCAGACCGTAGGCAGTGTCATCCTGAGCGAAGCGAAGGATCTGTCTCGAGATTGATTGGCCGTAGGGGCCCGATTGATCGCGCCCAAGGGGGGGCAGGGGTCTCCCCGCTTGTCCGATTCTTTTGTCAATGTCCATTATCGTGCCCAGAGGAGAATCGATGTCAACGACCATGAATCCCACCGAGGTCGGCACAGCGTTCCTGACAAATTCCGTCAGCGAGAGTGCCGACAAAATATTCACATTAGAGCAGCGCGACGAAGAGCAGCGCTGGATTGAAGAGTCTGCTGCAACCTTTGTGCAGCGCGAAGTATTGCCAAAGGTTGATGCAATAGACCACCAGGAGCCAGGCCTGATGCCGAGTCTGGTCAAGAAGGCTGGAGAGCAGGGGCTTCTAAGTATCGACGTACCAGAGGCATATGGCGGCGCAGAACTGGGCCTCTTAACCAGCTGCCTGGTAGGATCAGAGATGCGCGAAGCCTCGTTTAGTGTTGCCTTTGGCGGACATACCACGATTGGAACACTGCCTATAGTCTTTTATGGCACTGAGGCGCAGAAGCAGTACTATCTCCCTAAACTGGCTTCAGGTGAATGGATAGCAGCCTATGCCCTGACCGAGCCGGGTGTCGGCTCCGATGCAATGGGACTGACTACCCGCGCTGAGCTTTCTGAGGACGGGCAATACTACATTCTGAACGGCACGAAGCAATGGATCTCGAATGCTGGTTTTGCCGATGTGATGATCGTCTTTGCCCGTATCAGCAATGAGAAACCCTCTGCCTTCATCGTCGAGTCAAAGTGGCCGGGCATCTCAACCGGTGCCGAAGAGCGCAAAATGGGTATCAAAGGCTCGTCGACCCGCCAGGTGTACTTTGAGAATGCGAGGGTTCCGGTGGAGAACCTGCTGGGAGAAATTCACAAGGGGTACAAGATCGCCTTCAACATCCTCAATATTGGGCGCTTGAAGCTGGGTGCAGGTACCGTCGGTGGCGCACGGACAGCCCTTGGATTGGCTGCTGCCTATACCACCGAGCGCAAGGCTTTCGGCAAATTCATAAGCGAATTTGGCATGATTAAGAAGAAGCTGGCCCGGATGGCTGCCGAAACGTATGCTGCCGAGAGCGAGGTTTTCCGCACCGCCGCCAACATTGAGTATGCCCGTCGCAGCGCTGGTGAGGATACCGAGGCCGCTTTCAAGGCTATAGAGGAGTATGCCATTGAAGCCTCGATTGCCAAGGTACATGGCAGTGAAGTGTTAGCCTTTGTCGTCGATGAAGGTGTACAGATCTTCGGTGGTTACGGTTTCATGCAGGAGTATCCCATCGAGAAGGCCTATCGCGATGCTCGTATTCAGCGCATCTTTGAGGGCACCAACGAGATTAACCGCCTGGTTGCCTCTGGAACACTCTTCCGCCGCGTCCTGGCTGGCAAGATCGATCTGATGGCGCGGTATCCTGCAATTGAGAAGCGTGTCAGCTCGGGTCAGGCTACTGATCGTGCTGATGAATCGATTCCTGTAGAACTGCGTGATGCTGTGAATGCCCTGGAGCGAGCCAAGGATGCCACTATATACGAGGCTATGAAGATTGCCATGAAGTATATGCAGGCCCTTGAACAGGAAGAAGAGTTCATCGAATACCTGGCAAATCTGCTGATCGACCTCTATGCCGTTGATAGTGCCCTCGCTCGTGCTACCCAGGCCGTGCGCCGTGGTGATGAGAACAGCACAACCCATGTGAAGCTGGCCCAGCTTGCAACTTGGCTGGCCTTCTCGCGCATGCGCACCAATCTTGAGCAAATGATTATGACGAATATAGATGAGGGCCAGGTAGAGAACGAGCTGGCGGGGGTGCGCAGCTATCTCGGTGATTATCTGCTGCATGGTGTTGCCTTGCAGCGTGACATAGCTGCAATTGTGGTCGAGAAGCAAGGATATCCGTTGTTGTAGGGGAGGTCGAGGATCGTAGGGGCGGGGGGGGTGAGGATGTGGGGAGGGGGCCCTTGTGGCCGCCCGCGGCAACGACCTCCCTCTCAAAATACCTGCCCCTGAAAGGCGGGAGAGGTAGGATCATGCAAGTTGGCGATACCATTTCATGGGAACGAACCTTCACAGAGGAGGACGTTCGGCTCTTTGGACAAATCTCAGGCGACCAGGGAATACACCATGTGGATTACGACGAGCAGGGTCGCCTGATGGTTCAGGGTTTGTTGACAGCTACGCTGCCGACAAAGATTGGCGGGGATCTGAATTACATCGCACGCGAGATGATCTTCGAATTCCTGCGGCCAGTGTTCGCGGGTGATACTATCCGCTGCGAGGTGACAATTACCCGCCTTGAACCATCCAATGGGCGCATGGAAATGAGTGCAACGTGGGTATGCCGCAATCAGAATGGTAAAGAGGTGCTTACGGGAGGTACTTCTGGTGTTATTCGACTCCCATCGTAGGGACGCGATCAGGCGGGCCTACACGGATAGGTTTTTGGGAAGCGGGGTCCAGGGGCGCGGCCCCTGGCGGGGGTTTGGGGGTGTCCCCCAAGCTGCTCTCTCCGCCGCCGCAGGCGGCGTGCCGAATAAACCTACCCATGCAAAGAACAGGTGGGCCCCTACAGACGAAGGAGATGATTCTCATGGGTCTGACTATCTGCCCGATGACAACTGTTAATGCTCCTGTTGAATATGTCTGGGAACTCCTCACACAACCTTCCAGGTTCGACGAATGGTTGGATGTTCATGTTGAACGCATTGAACCTGAAGGACCATTAGTTGATGGCCAGACAATCCATCTCTGGAGTAGGGCACTTGGCAAACGTTGGAATATCACTTTTCTGATCGAGAAGGTCGATCTTGAGAAGCACCAGGTACAAATGACCATACTCCTCCCTCTTGGTATCAAGAACCATGAGCATATCGTATGCACCCCGATAGATGCTACGTCCTGTCGTTTGCAATTCGGCTGAGACTTTACATTCCCTCCTGGATGGAGAGGCCGATTACTTGAAGCGTTTGGATCGAAGACGTTTGAGGCGAATGTAAACGATAACTTGCAGCAACTCAAGCGCACAGCAGAGTCGTTGTACAAGAGACGTGTAGGGGCACAATAGATATATCTGTTCCAGTTTATGCAGATTAACAAAATAATCCAACCAAACCGTAGGCGCCGATTTATCGCGCGCACGGCCGATTTATCGGCCAGTCGGGGCCCGATTGATCGCGCCCTGGGTGTCCGATTAATTTGTCAACATCCATAAACAAGGAGAAATACATCCATGGCAGAAGCAGTCATAGTTAGTGCAGTGCGCACTCCAATCGGGCGAGCGAACAAGGGCGTACTTAAAGATGTACGTGCCGATGATCTCGCCGCTATCGCCGTCAGAGCCGCCGTTGAGCACGTTCCACAACTTGATCGTTCCCTTATTGAAGACGTTATCCTGGGCTGTGCCTTCCCCGAAGGCGAGCAGGGGATGAACCTTGCGCGTATTGTTGGAGCACTCGCTGGTCTGCCGGAGACAGCAGGTGGTGTCACCGTTAATCGTTTCTGTGCTTCTAGCCTGCAGGCCGTCAATATGGCGGCGCAGAACATTATGTTAGGGTTGGGTGATGTGTTTGTGGCCGGTGGTATCGAGAACATGTCACGCGTGCCGATGGGAGGCTTTAATCCCAGCTTTAACCCGCGCCTCATCAAGTCTGGTGATGGCGAAAAAACCGGCTCGCCCTATCCTCCCGGTGAATTGGAGTATGGCTATTCCAGCTACATCCCGATGGGCATCACGGCAGAGAACCTTGCCCGTGAATATGGCATTAATCGCGAGGCCCAGGATGCTTTTGCGCTCCGTAGTCACCAGCGAGCTATTGCCGCCACCGATAATGGCATTTTCAAGCGCGAGATTGTTCCCGTCCCTTTACCCAATGGGAGCTTCATGCAGATCGACGAAGGGCCGCGCCGCGATACTTCGCTGGAGAAACTGGCAAGCCTTGAACCTGCCTTTATTAAAGGTGGTACCGTCACAGCTGGCAATTCCAGTCCGCTCAATGATGGCGCTGCCGCTGTTGTGCTGATGTCCGCCGAGAAGGCGCGTGACCTTGGGATTACCCCTCTTGCAAAGGTACACACGATGGCTGTGGCAGCTGTGCGACCTGATATCATGGGGATTGGGCCAGTGCCTGCAATGAAGAAGGCGTTGCAGCGTGCTGGTATGCAACTGAGTGATATCGACATTATCGAGATCAATGAAGCCTTTGCGGCTCAAACTCTCTCCGTGGTTAAGGTTATGGGGATCGATATGGAGAAACTGAACCCGCATGGTGGCGCAATCGCTCTTGGTCATCCACTTGGTTGCAGTGGTGCTCGTCTGATCGCAACGCTCATTAACGACTTGCAGACGGCTGACAAGACACTCGGTATTGCTACGCTCTGTGTCGGTGGTGGTCAGGGTGTGACCACGATAATCGAAAGGATGTCGTAGCTATGTCGTACCAGATTCGTAAAGCCGCCGTCCTGGGCGCTGGCGTGATGGGCGCTGCAATCGCTGCCCACCTGGCGAATGTCGGCATCCCCAGCTTGCTGCTTGATATTGTGCCACCGGATGCTGGCAAGGACCGTGATAAAGTAGCTCGTATGGGCTTAGAGAAGGCGATCAATGCTCGACCTGCGGCATTTTATAGCAAACGTGCAGCAAAATTGGTTACAGTTGGTAATATCGAGGATGACCTTGAAGAGCTTGCCAATGTTGATTGGATTATCGAGGCTGTTGTGGAGCGCCTGGATATCAAACACCAGCTCTATACACAAATAGAGTCGGTACTGGCTGACAGACCAATGAATTGGCCCTCTACCACCATCATCAGTTCCAACACCTCTGGTTTGCCTGCCCATTTGCTCACTGAGGGGCGCAGTGGGAATTTCCGCCGCCATTTCCTGATCACTCACTTCTTTAACCCTGTACGCTACATGCGGCTGCTGGAGCTTGCTCCCGATGTTGATACTGATCCTGAATTGATGCAGTTCATGTCACAATTCGCAACGGAGGTGCTCGGCAAGGGTGTTGTACTGTGTAAGGATACACCGAACTTCATTGCCAACCGCATCGGTGTTTACGGCTTCATGTCGACGATTCGACGTGCCCTGGATGAGGGATATACAGTCAGCGAGGTGGATACCATCCTGGGACCAAACATGGGTCGCCCCAGGTCTGCTGTCTTCCGCACTGCTGACCTGTCAGGACTGGATACATTGGCACACGTTGCCGACAACCTCTATGAGAATGCACCCAATGATGAGCAACGCGAAACCTTCCGCATGCCGGAAGTTGTGCGCGAAATGATTCGGCGAGGCTGGCTGGGTGAGAAGAGCGGTCAGGGGTTTTACAAGCGCATCAAGAACCCTGATGGCGAATCGACGATCCTTGAGTTGAATTTGAAGACGTTCGAGTACGAGCCACAACAGAAAGTGCGTTTCCCATCCATTGGCATAGCACGCAATATCGATGATCCAGTGAAACGCATGCTCACCATTCTTGAGGCAGATGATCGAGCGGGGCAGTTTGCACGCGAGACAACGGCTGATTCGCTGATCTATGCCGCCAATGGCGCTCCAGAGATTGCTGACAGCATTATGGCAGTTGATGAAGCAATGCGCTGGGGCTTCAACTTCGATATGGGCAGCTTCGAGATGTGGGATATTCTCTTAGAACGGCCTGCACTCTTGCAGAAAGTCCTGAGCGCGGGTGCTCCATTCGTCGTGCCAGACACCTCATCCTCTTTTACACTTGCCGAATTCGCAGAGGTTAATGCCGACCGTCTCCCAGAACTGGTACATAGAGTGATTACCGAGGGGCAAGGTCGCTTCTATCTCAGTACCCAGGGACAGCGCCAATACTTCGATTTCTCCACTGATACCTACAAACCTGTGCCTGCTCCCAAAGGTGTTGTCTCTTTAGATGCGGTGAAGGCCAGCAATAAGGTAGTTCGTGATAATGGTGCTGCATCGCTGATTGATCTTGGTGATGGTATAGGCTGTGTCGAGTTCCATACCAAGATGAATGCTATCGATGAGGGCGTCATTGAAATGCTGCGCTATGCCATCGAGGAAGGACAGAAGGAGTTCCGGGCGCTGGTTATCGGCAACGAGGCGGCGGATTTCTCGGCTGGTGCAAACATCCTTTTGATGCTGATGGGTGCCCGCCAGGGCGAGTGGAAGATGTTGGAGGGAGCGGTCAATGCCTTTCAGCAGGCCAATCAGCTGCTTAAATATAGTCCTATTCCAATCGTCGCCGCACCCTCTGGACGGGCTTTGGGGGGCGGCTGTGAGATAGTGATGTATAGCACCCACGCCCGTGCTCACGCGGAGACGTACATCGGATTGGTTGAGGTTGGTCTCGGGTTGGTGCCTGCTGGTGGGGGTTGTAAAGAACTCCTGCTGAGGCATGGAGCCAGCCTGGAGGATCAGCAGGCTCGCAAGACTGGTGGACCTTTTACACCCTCTCGCCGTGCCTTCGAGATCATTGCCTTCGCAACCGTCTCCACGAGTGCTCGCGAGGCGCAAGAGCTAGGTTTCCTGCGCAAAAGCGATGCGATCACCGTCAATCGTGATCTTGTGCTGCGTGATGCAAAGGCTGATGCGATTCGGTTGGCTGAGGCTCGCGAGGCCGGGAAGTGGCAGCCTCCCCAGGCACCCTTACTACTTCTACCTGGGCCTGGCGCACGCCTGGTGCTGGAGCAGCAGATTGAGAACCTCTTGCTCGTGGGCAAGGTGAGCGAACATGACGCTGTCATCGGACGGCACCTGGCACGCATTCTCACTGGAGGGGATTGCTCACCTGTCACACCGATCACAGAGCAGCAGGTGCTTGACCTGGAACGGGAGGCATTCCTCAGTCTGTGTGGCATGGAGAAAACTCAGGAGCGTATGCAGGCTATTCTAATGACGGGGAAACCATTGCGGAATTGATTCTATCGGATATCGCCGGATATCGCGGACATCGTCCAAAAGTCAGAGAGGAGCACAACCCGTGTCAATCGACGTTGGAAAGGCATCCTTACGTGAGCTTGGCGAGTTGGGGGGAGATCGGATTATCGTCGGGGAGATTGATGATAAACTCGTCACTCTCCCCAGCTACCAGGAACTGTATTACCGTTGGGAACGCCAGCAATGGAGTACCCAGGACCTGGACTTTAGCATTGATCGGCAGCAGTGGGCAGAGGTTCCTGAAGAGGCACGCCCCGTCTGGATCAGTGGCTTTGTCGTCTTTTTCCAGGGTGAAGTAAGCGTCACTAACACGCTCGTTCCTTATGTCGCAGCCATGCCAATGGAGGCGCAGCGCTTCTTTCTGACGACGCAACTGGCCGATGAAGCCCGCCATGCTACCTTCTTCGGCAAGTTTTTTCGCGAAGCCTTGCTCATGGATGGGCCAGATATCGAGTCGATCCTGGCGCAAATTCAGCCCATGCTGCGACCTGCGGAGCGCCAGATTCTGACAGAAGCCCTGGTGGAGATCAGTCAGAAGATTCACGACGAACCAAAGAACATGAACTACCTTGTGGAAGGAGTCACCCTCTATCACATCATCGCTGAGGGAACACTGGCACTAGCGGGTCAGCGCAATATGCTCAACCGCAACAAGCGCATGGGTTGGTACCCCGGTTTCCAACAGGGATTCATGGCTATCGCTCGTGATGAGTCACGCCATGTGCTCTTCGGAGTGAAATTCCTGCGGGATATGGTACAACAGGACTCGGCCTATGCGGAGGTTATTCGTAATACGATTCAGTGCTGGATGCCGCAGATGCATGAGATACTGTATCTCTCTGAGTTCCAGCGGGCTACCCTGGCTTCCTCCTTCAACGAGGACCCTGATGATGTGATTAAGTTCGGCATGAATTCGCTGCGCAAGAAGCTCAAAGTAATTGGGATCGCTCACAACTTTTAACAGTACTGTAATCATAGGAGCGGGAGTGCAGAGGGCAGCCAGCCCTCTGCCGGGGTTTGGGGTGTCCCCCAATCATCCCTCTTTGTAGCTTTTGATATACACAACAACCTAAAAGATCGCCTTGCCGGTCTGAGTATCGAAGAGGTGAATCTGCTCGTTATCGACATGCATGTCGACGTCGCCGCCGATGTGGGCCTGGGAACGTGGGTCAAAACGTGTAGTGATGGTTTTGCCAGCAGTATTCACATAGACCTGTAGCTCGTTACCCAGATGCTCGACCACCTCAACAACCCCATGAATTCTATTCGCACCATCGGCTCCTGGGGGAAGAAGTGCCATATCGTTGAAGTGCTCAGGACGTATACCAAGAGTAAGTGGTTTGTCTGCTACTTCCCTGGCCTGCTCAGCAAACAGTGGTGGTACCTCTACCTGTCCTGCATCGCCGATGGCGATTTTGGTTCTGTCACCTTCAGTAGCGATCTGGACTCCATCGAAGAAGTTCATGGCCGGGGAGCCAATGAAGCCAGCTACAAAGAGGTTAGCAGGATGGTCGTAGAGTTCCTGCGGTGCTCCAAGCTGCTGGATGATGCCAGCATTGAGTACAGCGATGCGCGTCCCCATAGTCATCGCCTCGGTCTGGTCATGGGTTACGTAAATAACCGTCGTCTGGATGCGCTGGTGGATTTTGATGATCTCTGCACGGGTCTGTACGCGCAACTTGGCATCCAGGTTTGAGAGGGGTTCGTCCATCAAGAAGACCTGTGCTTCACGCACAATCGCTCGACCGAGCGCTACACGCTGGCGTTGTCCGCCAGAGAGTTCTTTGGGTTTGCGCTTGAGGAAGTCCTTCAGGCCGAGAATTTCGGCGACGTTTTCGACACGCTTCTTGATTTCGTCTTTGGGGAAGTGGTGCAACTTGAGGCCAAAGGCCATATTGTCGAAGACCGTCATGTGAGGATAAAGGGCGTAGTTCTGGAAAACCATGGCGATGTCACGATCTTTCGGATCCAGGCCGTTGACGACCCTATCCCCGATAAAGATGCTTCCCTCGCTGGGCTCCTCCAGACCAGCTACCATACGGAGAACGGTACTCTTCCCGCAACCAGAGGGACCGACGAGTACCAGGAACTCTTTGTCCAGAACATCCAGGTTGATGTCCTTCACTACCTCGACTTTGTTGAACCGCTTGAAGACGTGCTCGAATTCGACACGAGCCATAGATAGGTGCTCCTTTCGCTCTTGTAACAGGTAGGTACCCACAATTTCCGATGTGCAGTAGACCTGTTACGCTTCTTCAATAGAAGAGCTTCGCTTATTGCCACGCTGCAACTGACGTTCGTGCACCGTCAGAAGGGAGTCAACGGGGCCTCTTCACGCCTTAAAGTTGTGCTTTCAATAATTGATGAGCCAACTAGTAGCGCTATGGGGAGTATAACATAAAATTTCAGAAAAAACCAATAGTATGCTTGCTTTCCTGCTTTTTCATTAGTATCCCCGAAATTCGTCTCTATGCAGAGAGCGTAGTAATAACTCTTCAGGAGGGGTACAGGGGAACCTGGGTTCCCCTGCCGGAGCGCGAGGTGTCCTCGCACAATTCTTTTTTCCCCAGCGCGGCCGCAGGCGGCATGAGAGGAGTACCTGAATAGTTACGCGTAGTAATAATTGGAGCTATTTTAGCTAAAAGTACTAACCCTGGCGAGGAGCAAAAGTTAGACAATCTCTTCAGGCTTGTGTTCGTATATATTCGTGTAGATGAGCTTGAGGCGTGGGGTCGTTTGTAGCTACTAATGTGTATAGACTGATGAAAATACCGCGAATGTCTGTTAAAGCAGCAAAAAAAGGCTTAAAAACACTAGACAAGAAGATACATTATAATGCATACTATGAATGTGTGTTTCTTCGTAGTTTCTAACAAGTAATGCACATTGTATTTACATCATGGACACATCTGAGCCATCGAAGTTGATGACCTGTAATTACTAAAGTAAACGAGGAGAGGGTACCATGCTCGGAGCTCGTGAACAAAGAAGTGAAGTCGCCCGCCTATTATCCCAGATTAGTGAAGAGTACGAAGCCGCTCAACGTGGTCTTACGGGTCTTGCTTGTGGAGTATCACAGCATGAATTCATCACTGCACGTATGGAACGTATGGGGCAACTTCATAGCGAGTTGCACTCAATTGTCGGGGATACAGCTATCGCAATGATTGCTGATACTCTGAATCACACCCGCTAGGTAGAATATGTTAAAAGTCATCGCGCGAGGAAAAGGGGGGAGTGCAGAGGGGGCAAAGCCCCCTCTGCCGGGGTCTGGGGTGTCCCCAGTTCCATCTTTCTCCATGTGCCCGTTACGATAAATTCAGTTTCCTCACTTACAAATGTATCTTGATTCAGGATACTGTGCTGTTCATCCAGAAAACACCGTAGCCAGCTTGTCAGGTCATCCCTGCCCAGCAGAGGGGCGTCTTCGCAGACGAACCACTCGGCAATACCCTGGAGATATGAACGGAAATCTTTGGAGAGCGGATAGCGACGTACAATGCGATGGCTTCTCTCATGCACATCTTCGTAGCCTGCCTCGCGTAGGTATCCTGCCAGTTTTGAACCGACCCAACTATCCTCAAAGGCGTAGCCTTCATCTACACGTTGCTGCTCCCAGCGTTCACGAGCCTGGAAAACACGAGCTTGCAAGCCTGTATCAATGTTATGAAAGCGCATGGTACCAAAGTCGATATCCTTGATTGCAATAAAACCGCCGGGAGACAGGTAACGACCCATAGCAGCAAACGTACTGATGGGATCGGGCAAATATTGGCTGACATTTGCACTGAATATTACATCGACGGTTCCTGGAGGAATCGGTAATTGCTCTAACATGGCACGCTTGTATTCTACCATGCGGCGATACCATTTCCTGGTGTTACGTTGTTGGGCTGTTACTAATGCCTCTGTAGAGATATCTACTCCAATGATACGTCCTTCTGGTCCAATGGCGCGAGCTATCAGTGGCATCCAAAGTCCTGGGCCACAACCCGCATCAACTACCAGGCTTCCTCGTTTGAAATTGAGGTCCCGGATCATTTGTTCACGTTCGGGTGCTTTGCTGCGATGATGGGTCACGAGCCATTCAACGGCGTTGAGTGGAAGACCGCACTCGTTCACATGAACAAGATTGTTTACTGCCATAATGCTATCCTCAACCTTCATACAATGTACAGCATCCAAGACATTTGTGATGACGAAAGAAGTATAACATAGAAAGATGCTATTTCATACATTTGTTAGTACTTTCGTGTGCACAATGTATGAAATGAAAGTAACATCAAAACAAACACAACGTTTTGATGTTGCTAATGCAAAGTCAAGAGACCTGTTAGGCAATGGGGGTGCAGGGGGCAAAGCCTCCTGCCGGGGCGCGGGGAATCCTCACCCTGCCTGGGGGGCAGGTAATAGGGGGACAGGTAATTGGGGACCCGCTCTTTCTCCTTTTCCCAAAAGGTTGGGTGATGATGCACTAATGCAATGGTAAAAATGAGTATGGGAGAAGTATTATTCTTTAGGAGGAGTTAATCCTTGCCAACGTGGATAGAGCTGATGGTCTACGCCAAACAGGTCAAGTGCTTTTCCTAATGAATGATCAACGAGATCGAGCATGGTCTTTGGCTTCTGATAAAAGCCCGGAATCGGTGGCAGAATAATTCCACCAGCCTCAGTCACTGCTGTCATTAAACGGAGATGCCCAAGATGTAGTGGTGTTTCACGTACTAACAGGACAAGTCGCCTCCGTTCTTTCAGGCAAACATCGGCTGCTCGCGTCATGAGATTATCATTGTAGGAATTTGCGACGGAGGACAGTGTTTTCATTGAGCAGGGAGCAATGATCATTCCTGCAGTGATGAAGGTGCCACTGGCAATACTCGCACCAACATTACCAGGGTCATGAACCGTATGTGCCCATTTGATTATATCTTCAAGTTGGTACTCTGTCTCATAGCTTATGGTCGTCCTGGCCCCTTCACTCATGACCAGGTGGACCTCAATATCAGGAATCTGGTGTAGTACTTCCAACAGGCGCACGCCGTAAATGGCTCCTGTTGAGCCTGAGATGCCTATGATGAGCCGCATGATGTATCCTTGTCCTTTTCAAGCTTCTGCTGGAAGGTAACGCTCTAACATATCTTACGTAATGATGTAAATGATCCTCTCGTTACCTAAATCTTCAGGAGTTCTCGCAGCCTGTGGCCGCTGTGGGGAGTGGGCCATAAACCGCCAACACTTGAGCAGATGCATCAAGCTGTCTCACTTATTCAAGCCTCTATTAAAGAACAATCAGCCTATTGTAGTTCATTGTGAATGGGGATTAGGACGTACTGGAACGATCATAGCGGGTTATCTCACAACATGCGGATTTACCGCACAAGAGGCTATCGACTACATCAGGACGTCACGCCCTGGCTCCGTTGAAACAGAAGAGCAAGAAGCGGTCATCTATACGAACGCATCCACCACTTAATGTAGCTCTACGTCTAGTGCAAAGTCAAGAGACCTGTTTAGGCAATGGGGTGCAGGGGGCAAAGCCTCCTGCCGGGGCGCGGGGAATCCTCACCCTGCCTGGGGGGCAGGTAATAGGGGGACAGCTAATTGGGGACCCGCTCTTTCTCCTTTTCCCAAAAGGTTGGGTGATGATGCACTAGCTAACTCAGATTAGAAAATCGCCAGTTGTGAGAGCCACACCGAAATTTTACAGCAGTGTTCAAAAAGATTGAGCTCACCGAGAAATGGATCAAGCTGCTTTTCTTGCGGTCACTTCTGTCACATGGCTCAATACTTCTGCGCGCCGCTGTATAACATGTGTTCAGCAGGCTCATGGTGTCCGCAGAGCAGTGCGGGCCTGCTGAACGTATGTTGTAGGCAGAGCCGCGAAGAGAGAATGGCTGGCTAGTTGACAGCAAGGTTTGTGGGCGTTGGCAGAACAGACTTCTCCACAACCCTCGGCATCTCTACAACCATTGGTACCTCACGCGCAACACTTACACAGGCCCGAAGATCCTCACGATAGAAGCGCCAGCTGCTCCCGACTTTATGGCCGATAAGCTGTCCAGACCACATCAGCCGGTAGAGGGTTGAACGGCTCACTTTTAAATAGCCCATAGCTTCTTTGAAAGTTAGCAAGGCGTCGTCCTGCATGATCTGTATAACCATTTTGTTCTCTCCTCATAGTGATAGCTAATGCATAATCAAGAGAGTGAGTTGGGAAAGGGGGTGCAGGGGGCAAAGCCCCCTGCCGGGGCGCGGGGTGACCCCGCTTCTTTCCCTTTTCCCAAAGGGTCGGTTGATCCTGCACTAAGTGTGTTTGGTACAAACGAATTAAAATGTGAAAGCTGTATCATCGGATACAAATATATGTCTCACCATGTGTTATGGTAACCAATCATGATACGCTTTTGAGTTGAGTTTCAGTTGTGGTTTGGTTAAGGTTGGGAGTGATATGGTTAGATATTCATTACCATCTATCTTCTACCACTCAGTTGCCAGCAGTGCATTCAGAGCAGCGATCTCACATGAGACGGGAAAAATGATCATGCCGGTTGTAGTTCTCAGTCGTTGGAGTGCATAAGTATCGCTAGGGTCTGCTAAAGCGACGGTCAGGCAATTATGATCACGCCCAATGGGAGCACACCGTAATTCGAGTGCGAGATGGTGAGGAATAAACCGTTTCAAGCGTGCAGGGAGCCTGGTTGGCAAGTGCATGAAAGGGACAGTACTGTTGCGAACGTTGTAGAACAGGAGAGGGTCATCGTTATTCTGATCTTGATCGTGAGTTGCTTCTTCTGGGCTGGTAGGTTCGGCACTCCAGAGTTGTGTGGTAATAGCGGGTCGAAGAGTTAAGCGATGTACAAGTAATCCCGTATGGTAGAGTAACTGCTCCAGTGAATATCCAGGTTCTGGATAAGAGCCAATGCCCAGGAGGATATCAGTCTCGCGTTTCAATGGCGGGATAACGGTCTCGGCCTGGAGAAGATTGATGCTGGAATGAACTCGCTCCAGTATCGTATATGCCCCGTGCTGATCGACCCCTGGAAAGATGATCGCTGCTCCAGCACCGTCGTGTGTCAAAATCTGATCACTATTCCTGATGGTGCGTCGAACATTCGCAAGTACCTGGTCCAGGAAACTACCGGGTGCATGATAACGAAGACGTTTGTGCAAGACTACTGATTGCGGAGTAATATGGATATGCTCAAGCTGGAAGATATGCAGGAGCAGGACACTCAGTGATGTTGAACGTGGAAAGAAGCCATGTAGTGTTGTGCGCAAGCCACTATTCAATTCTGCGGTCACAGGAATTATCTGTTCGGCATCTGATGCATCTGATGCTTCTTGTTCCTCCCTGGGCACCCGGTGCAGCGAAGAGAGCGGAGAGCAGCAACAATCTTCCGTCGCTGGCGTATCTATACATATGAGTGAAGGTGTTGAAGCTCCTCTGCTTTTCCAATTCATAGTGTTTGCCTGCATGTTTCCACTTTTTATAGTCCAGCCTACCCAGTGCAAAAACAAGATAGTACCTCGGGAAAGGGGGTGCAGGGGGCTTTGCCCCCTGACGGGGCGCGGGGTGCCCCCCTTTGGCGTCAACTGAAAGGTGTGTTGCTTGCTGCGGAGGGTGCAGGGAGGCGGCTAGCCTCCCTGCCGGGGCTTCGGGGTGTCCCCGAAAAACTCTTTTTCCCTTTTTTCCGCGCCGCCGCAGGCGGCACGGAGGAGAGGAGAAAGTTGGGGCACGGCCCCTAAATTGACGCCAAAGGGGGTGCCCCCGCCTCCTCCCTTTTCCCAAAAAGGTGGGTTGATCCGGCACCAAGGCTCTGAAATCATCGCTTAGTTTGATGATACGGTGACCTGGAAGAGGAAGGGATGCGGAGTGTGTTGAAGAATGGTTAAGAAGAGCGAAAAATGGTTAAGGAGTTAGATGCACAATCACGCGCCTGGGGTTTTCTAGCCAGGCGCGTGATTGTGCATCCTACGTGGACATCAAAGTAGAATCATGGTTCGATCGTCACCGGGGCAGTGAAGGTATATCCTACACCGGGCACAGTCATAATATATTGCGGACTGTTCGGCTCGGGCTCAACTTTCTGGCGCAAGTGACGAATATGGGTCTTCACGAGGCCGGAGTCCCCAGCTTCGTCATAACCCCAGACGCGCTCGATAATCACGTCGGTTGTTAATACCTGTCCTGTATGAGTGATAAGCAAGTGGAGCAAGCGACTTTCTGTGGGGGTGAGCCTTACCTTTACACCCTCACGAAGCACTTCATGACGCATAGCATCCAATGTGACCGGCCCGACGGTGATTGAGGAGGAATTGGAAGCTCCCCGTGTGCTGGATGAACGCCGTAAGATAGCTTTAATCCGTGCCAGTAGCTGGCGTGGACTAAATGGTTTACGCAGATAATCGTCAGCCCCCATCTCTAACCCACGTACCTCATCATCTTCACGATCATGTGCGGTCAGAATCAAGACCATTGAATTGGTTTCGCTCCGCATCTGGCGACATACCTCAAAGCCATCGAGTTTGGGCATCTGGATATCAAGGATAACCAGGTCAGGTAACGTTTCACGCCAGCGCTTGATCGCCTGTTCGCCGTCAAACGCGCGTACAACGTCGTAACCGTGGCCCTTGAGCCAATAGCTCAGCATGTCGACCATGTCGCGGTCATCATCCGCCACCATGATTTTCACGTATATTCCTCCTACAAACCTGCATTAAAATACAATGATGTACCTCAACACGAGGAAAATAGCCCTTTCACGATGAAATATCTCTCATTGCTTGTAACGGGATGGATATAAGGCAGTAACATCATGATACAATTTGGGCTATGAATAGTCATCAAGATAGCCATTTCGTTTTATTAACTTCTATCGGCTTAGCTGTGCTATATCAAGAGAGTGATTTAGGAAGGGGGGTGCAGGGGGCGAAGCCCCCTGCCGGGGCGCGGGGTGTCCCCGCTCTTTCTCCTTTTCCCCAAAGGTGGGGCCATGGGGGTGCAGGGGGTGAAGCCCCCTGCCGGGGCGCGGGGTGTCCCCGCTCTTTCTCCTTTTCCCAAAAGGTTAACTGATGATGCAATAATAAATACAGGAGAGAATCATGACACGAGAAGAACTACTGGCTGTCGCTCGTAAAGTTGCGCTGCGAGCACATTGTCCCTATTCTCGCTTTCATGTGGGAGCCGCTGTAATGGCGGATGGGAAAGTCTACGTTGGGGTAAACGTTGAAAATTCGAGTTATGGCCTGACTTTGTGTGCTGAACGCGCAGCATTAGCCGCCGCTATTTCAGATGGGGCTGGCCATATCACTCACGTCGCAGTTGCCTGTATTGATGCGCCTCCTGATGCTCCACTTAATGACCGTTCTCCCTGCGGTGCCTGCCGCCAGTGGATAGCTGATCTCGCACCGAAGGCTGTGATCTATATTGATGGGGCCTCGCAAGACTTCTTGATAGCGGATTTGTTACCATATGCATTTGAATTACCAGCAACAGAGATGTAGGGGTAAAACTGGCGACATGTCAGGGCGATGTACAAGTCGGCACCAAGCAGGAGTGCAGAGGGCGGCCGCCCTTTGCCGGAGCGCGAGGTGTCCTCGCACAACCCCCTCCTCTTCGCTGCCCAAGTCGGCCACAAGCAGGAGTGCAGAGGGCGGCCGCCCTTTGCCGGAGTGCGAGGTGTCCTCGCACAACTCCTTCCTCCCCGCCGCCGAAGGCGGCAAAATAGAACTTTTAAATCGCCCGGGCGACATATAAAGCTTACCGAAATGTCGCTACTACCCCTTGACAAAGCGCATGCTTCTTGTGTACGCTATGATTCCCAGGACTATTTATTACGGTAGTGTAGCCATCCTAGTGCCATCCATGCAGTCCATCTAGCCCAGCAACAAGAGCCGGAAGGAGCTTGTATGCTATCACGCGCAATAGCGCACTACCATGACCTGCTGCCAGGACATCCCGGTCTGGTAGCAGATTCGTATGACCATTTGTATACGTTCTAAATATGTCAGGCAGCAGATTTGGTCTGCTGCCTTTTTTGTTGGTTTTGTTGGCTTATAAAGACGATGCGGTCTTAATCAAACGCTCAGTGAGGAGAATGAAGGCGAAGAGGGATAGTATATAGCTTTGCATGCGCATATTGCAGGAGGAGGACAGGCATGTCAGCACATTTTACCCTCGGTATTGAAGAAGAGTTTCAGATCGTAGATCGTCGTACAGGCCAGCTCAGTCCCAGTATTCTGACCATTATAGAAAAAGGTGCTCCCTATTTCGGTTCGAAGATTAAGCCAGAGATGTTGCAATCGACAATAGAGCTTATTACCGATGTCTTGCCAAACATCGCTGCTGTCCGCCTGGAATTGCAGACATTGAGAGCGAAGCTGGCACAACTGGTGGCCTCGGAAGGACTGGCATTGGTCAGTGCGGGTACCCATCCTGGTGCACTCTGGTCAGATCAGCCCTCTACACCCAATCCACGTTATGCCGAACTGGAAGAAGAATTTCAGGATGTTGGACGTGCCATCTTGATCTTCGCACTCCATGTACACATTGGTATTGAGAGTAAAGAGGTTGCCCTCTCCGTCATGAACCAGGCGCGTACCTGGATTCCGCATCTGCTAGCCCTTTCCTCAAATTCTCCCTTCTGGGCCGGGCGTTTCACCGGTCTCAGGTCATATCGCTCCATCGTTTGGCGAACGTTCCACCGCAGTGGTATCTCGGATTCGTTTGCCTCATGGACTGATTGCGAACGCTATGTGCAGGCCCTGATCTCATCGGAATGCATCGATAATGCCAAGAAGATCTGGTGGGATATTCGCCCGCACCCGTTTTTCAATACTCTCGAGTTCCGGGTCTTCGATATGCCTGCGACAATGGAGGATACACTTGCACTTGTTGCTCTCTGCCAGGCGCTCGTTGCCAAACTTACCTGGCTTCATAAGCATAATATGGGGACTTATGTGCTGCCTCGCAATCTGATTGAGGAGAACAAGTGGCGAGCCATGCGTTATGGCCTGGATGCACAAGTGATCGATTTCGTACAGAGTCGTCGCCTGAGCATGCGAGAGTCGATCAGCGAACTCCTGGACTTTGTGGATGATGTGCTTGACGACCTTGGGAGCCATTGCGAGATTCATCACCTGCGTATGCTGCTCGAAGACCCACGAGGTACAGGTGCTGATCGGCAGATTGCCGTTTATCAGCAGACGAGAAGCGTGAAGGCAGTGATCGATTTCTTGATGGAGCAGACAATGGAGGGGATCAGGTTGGATGCGGCGGAGCAATCTTTGGCAGGCTAACATGCCGGGGTGCAGGGGCGGAGCGCCCTGCCGGGGTTCGGGGTGTCCCCGAAAAACTCTTTTTTCCCCTTTTTGTGCGCCGCCGCAGACGGCGGGAGAGGAGAGAAGGTTCGGGATGACTCATGTTAGCCAACATTTGGGTGGAACCGTGAAGAGAACCTGGCTTGACAGGCTCCTCTGCTTCTTCTACAATAGCTTAAAGAAACACTACATCACTATGTGGGGGCAGAGGCAACAGGAGTTGATCGGTTCTATTGGGAAAGGAGTATCATATGGCCAAGCAGATCGAACAGCGAGTGGAACGCTACTATGACACGCACCCCACTGAGGAGGAATTGGTGCCAGAAAGCGCTCTGCATTCCGATCTGATCCATTATCTCTTAGAAGTGCTCAAGTGGCTCTTCCATGAGCAAGTGTGTGCTATCTATAGCAATCTGGGGTTCTACCAGACCCCTGATCCCAAGGAGGTTCCGCTCGTTCCTGATCTGGCCATCATCAAGGGAGTGGAGCATCTGTATGTTCCCAGTTGGACCATCGGCAGGGATGGACCTCCACCCCAGGTCGTCATTGAGATCCTCTCTCCCAAAACCTGGACTAACGATCTCACCACCAAACCCCGGCAGTATGCCCAGATGGGTGTCCAGGATCTCTTTGTCTATGATCCCCATCCCAAACCGATTACCGACAAGGCTCCCCAGCGCCTCTTCGGCTGGCGACAGGACCCCAAGAGAGGCGAGATGATCGCTTTGGTTCCCGATGCACAAGGACGTCTGTGGAGTGGTCACCTGGACAGTTGGCTCGTTCCTGATGCAGTCTACCTGCGACTATATAATCGAAACCAGCAACAGCGGCTTACTGGAGAAGAGCAAGCTGTAAAATTTGCTGTTGCAACTCCTGCTTCTGCTTTTGTGGTCCCCATAGTCGCACGTCCTCAATTTCCTTGTAGCCACGTCTGAATAATCCGCGTGGCACGAATGCTGCGCTCTGGTTATACTGGGAGCGAATCTTTCCCATCTCGGTATTAAGCTGCTTGAGATCAAGCTTGAGTTGCTTCAATTGTAGTTTGAGTTGCTTGATCTGCTGCTGATATGGGTCCTGAAGTTTAGCAGGACGCCGTGAGGATCGAGGTGCTACTGAGGTCGGTGGTTGTTGCGAAACACCTCCAGGGGCCTGGAGCGGTGCACCACAGTGATCACAGAAGTGAGCGCCATCCGGTACATGCGCTCCGCATTGGGTACAAAACATCGTCAAGCCTCCAGAATAAAACAGGATTTATATACTCAGTACACGGCCACGCATCTCATCCGGTGTCATTATTTGCAGTGTGGTGTTTAGTTGTGCTCAATAATGAAACACAATGACACATACCACAAGTCCTGGTTTGTTTGTCCGCCCTGATACAGGATGATATAATTGCCTCATGGATACGCTCACCGACTAGAAGCACATGCCAGGATAAGAGACGGGTAAACTGATGGGGAAAAGACTCACAATTCTGCTTCTGATAGTAATAGTGTTGGCCGGACTCTCCGGGTGGTATGTTGTAGGTGGACTCGCGGCCTACTCGCGCTATCAACAGAGTAACGTGGCAAGTCAGGAACATTGTGGTGGACAATCGCCTGTACGTGTTTGTGTACGGGCTCCATCTACGATTTTTAGCGCCTTTTATCCCTCGTATGTTGCCACCCAGTATCCCTTGATCTCTCTCGAATATAGTAGTAGTAATCCTATGGCCCTGGTAATGGCTGTAGATATTGCAGGGTTTAGTCAGATGCAGAAGCGAACGGTCAATGCTACCAGCAATATGCAAACCGTCAGCTTTGCGCCGCCATTGCTCAGTCAGGGACTTCGTAGCTTTACGAATGAGGAGAATACCTCGCTCCAGGTTAGGGTTACAGATACCCAGGCCCATCCCTATTATGTCAATGATACTCCGTTGTCGGTCCATTCACGCTGGCTCATGCAGTGGGTAGCGGCAAATCGCTTGCAGATAGCCGCCTGGGTTACGCCAGACGATCCAGCTATTACCGCATTGATTGACAAGGCCAGAAGTCATTTGCGCATGCAGCCACCACCTGCGCCGACGGCGATGATTGGTTACACCCAGGCGAGTAGCAGGCAGGTAATTGACCAGGTGGATGCCATTTATGACACTATTCGAATTGATTATCGCATCCATTATGTCCAGGAAAGTGTACCATATGGGGGGCCTGGCGATAGTAATGTCGCCACTCAAAATATCAAGCTGCCAGCAGAGGTGCTGCAACAACAGAGTGGAATGTGCGTTGAACTGACCGTTTTGCTGGCATCGGCAGTAGAGCGTATCGGATTGCATGCCGAGATTGTCATCATCCCTGGACATGCCTTCCTCGGTGTTGCTGTCACCCCCGATAATAAGCACTTTGAGTACTGGGATGCCGTGCAGGTGAACGATAACGTCGCTGGGGACTCGGCCAACATTGCAACGGATACCGTCTATGCTGAACATGCGCAGCAGCATAGAATTCTGGATACAATCCTGATCAGTGACGCTCGTCAAGTGTTCATTGATCCAATGGTTTGATTTTGGGATGCAAGCCTGGATAGGGGGGCGACCACGTGCTCGATAAATCGACACTCCACCGGTCGCCCTCAAACCCTGTATTCATTGATCCAATGGTTTGACAGATGGGAGAAGACAACGAGCAGCGTAGATTTCCCAACCTGGTTTAGTTCTGGCTGCTATGGTGGGCTGGCCTGCTGTATGTTTGCCATCGCTGCCAATGCGCTCTATACGACGTTGCGGAAACGTGGCACGACCCGGCAACTTGCCGGGGCCATTGTGACCTGTGTTCTTTCTGCATTGCTGCTCCTGCCTGCAATTGTCTGGTACAATCTACGCTTCGGTACGGAACAGGCTGCGCTTTCGCTTGTAGAGGTCGAGGTAGTGCTTGTCTATGTCGCATTGTGGGGCTGGTGTTTGCCCTTTGCGGTTACTGCCAGCTATTATCTCTTTACGCTGCCCCGCACCTCCACTACCTCGACACGTATTCCCAGTCAGAAACGCACGACTCGGGAGAATGATGCTGCTAAAACGATAGCGTCAATGCACCAGCCTGGTGTACCTGCTCCTTTCGTCTTTGATGAGGATACGCCATGGGGCTGGCTCGAACATCGTGGTGGGCGTTTTCAAGGGCAACGGCTGGCACTTACGCGGGCAGTAGTTACAATAGGCCGTGAAGAGGATAACGATATCTGGCTGGATGATGACCTGGCTTCACGCCACCATGCGGAACTGATCTGGGAGCAGGGGCGCGTGCTGGTTGTTGATAATAACAGTTTGAATGGGGTTATTCTGAACGCACGACGCATTCGCAACTCCGCCATTGTTGAACATGGAGCACTGCTTGAAGTTGGTTCGCATCGCTTCCTCTTTGAATATGCTACGCTTCCGACCATTGCAGGTGTACAAGATGATCCACTATTGCGTCATGCCAGACCAACTGCAGCTCTTGAGGAAACGACGACCAGAAATGAAGTTGTATCTGTGACGAAGCAACCAGATCTTGCTGAGACGAGAGCTGGGGAGCACAATAAATCTGGCCCCTACGATGGGTTCCCCGGCCTTCCACAGTCCGATCTTCCTCAGACGGCTCTCGAAGTATGGAAAGAGACAAAGGAGCTTGACCAGGTAGCACCGCTTCCTCAGCCTGCCAGTTGGAGCAGTGCCTTTGTGGTCTCCAATGGTGAGTTAGCAGGACGAAGCTTTCTGTTAGATCGTCCAGTGATTACGCTTGGTCGTGGGCTGGAATGCGAGGTGCTCATCAATGATGACTCTATTTCGCGTCGCCATGCCCAGATTCTGCGCCAGCCCAATGGTGATTACGTGCAAGACCTTGCCAGCCGCAATGGTACGAAAGTCAATGATGAATCATTGACGGCTCCCCGCCTGCTTCAGCATGGTGATGTTGTTTGCCTTGGGAATATTTGTATGATGTACACTTCAGTAGCGGCAGCCAGCACTTCTCCACTTCCCCCCATAGCGCTTCCGCCACGCACACGGCCTATTAGTGGTCCGGTGCCGTTGCGATTGCCGAGTAAGCCTAAGAATTTGTAGGGGAATCACTGTTTTTTCTGTGTGTTTGTGTTACAATATTTGTGTGGTTTGGGATAGGCTATCTCGTAAGGTAAGAGGAGAGTGTCCAGGCCCCGGCTTCGCTCCGCCATCCGGAATCCAGGGAATCACTACCGAGAGCCACTCCGAGATATATCCCTCTTTCAGAGGTTTTGCAAAGCGTATCTTTCGCCAGTATAAGCTACCCCGTGTAACCAACCAGAGCGTATTGTAAGGACGGAGCGATCACAAAGAAGGGGATAATATTACCCATGACGTTTAATGAGGACTACCAGGACCGTATTCTTGTCTGCCGTGACTGTGGTCAGACCTTTACCTTCAGTGCTGGTGAGCAAGAGTTTTATGCCAGCAAAGGGCTGACCAACGTCCCTGGCCGTTGTCCAAGCTGCCGTAGTGCGCGGCGTGGTGGTCAAGCATCGGTACCACGTCCGCGTAGTGAGATGTATGAAGCCATCTGTGCCAACTGTGGCCGCACAACCTCCGTACCTTTCGTTCCTCGTGAAGACCGCCCCGTGTATTGTAGTGATTGTTTCCAGGCACAACGAGCTTCTCGTAGTTCTCGCCGTGATGATTCGCGCAGTTATAGCGGTAGCAGCTATAATAATTATGGTGGTGGTAACCGCTACAGTGGTGGCAATGGTGGTCGTGGCCGTGACCGTGATCGTGGTAGTCGTGACCGCCGTGACCGCCGTGACTCTCGCTGGTAAGATCCCTTATGAGCAGGGTGCCCGCAAGGGCATCCTGTCCTTCGCCTCCGTGCATATGCTATAATTCTTGGCAAGTCAATCATTTTCCATATCATGGAGGTTCTTATCAGATGACACAGAACCAGGCAAGCCAGTGGCCCAAGTACATCTATGTTGTGCCAGAGATCTATACCAGGGCGAAAGTACGCCTGATTGGTTTAGGGAGCTACGCTCCGGCGGGCATCATCACAAACGAGTTTTTTGCGTATATTTCGACGCGCCTTGGTGATCCGCGGAGTGCAGAAGATTTGGAGCGCGTAACTGGTCTCAGCACCCGTCATGTGCGTGCCAGCACCCTGGAACTATGCCGCAGAATGGCAGGTGCCGATGCTCCTGGTTTAATTGATGGGCGTGGGTCGCCGAAAGATGAGTCTTTAGTGGATATGGCCGTCGTTGCCGCCAGACGAGCGCTTGCCAGTGCCGGTCGTGATGCCTCCGAGATTGACACGATTATTGGAGCCTCTTCTTCCGATAATGATGCTTTTCCCACTATTGCAGGCCAGGTACAGTTGCGCCTGGGACTCAAACCTATACGGGCAACGATGCTGAAAGGCGCCTGTGCTTGCCAGACGGAGGCATTTCAAATTTGCGGTGAAGTTCTGGCTGCAAGTTCCGCGAAACTCCTGCTGATGGTCACGGCTGAAGGACTGCTCCCCAATATCATGAATGTGCTTGACTGGAAAACCAGTTCTCTGTTCGGTGAGGGTGCCTCGGCTTACCTGCTGGAGCCCAGTGATGAGGATACTTATGTTATCAATGGCTCCGATGCTACTCAAGCACCTGCGCTCTACTATCAAACACCTCTGCGCAAAGATGTGATCGAGATGGCGGAAGTTGACATGAAAATGCGCCAGCTCTATCACGAGGGGAAGGGTGCGGAACTCAACCAGATGCTTCAACAATATATGGTTGGCTATACCAGGATGAATGGTAAAGAGGTGTTCCGTGAAGCTCCTCGTGCCATGGCGGAGTCGGTGGATGTGTTATGTCGGCATGCAGGACTGAGCCATGATGAACTCTCCTATATTATCCCCCACCAGGCGAACTCCCGCATTACACGCCGTATGGGAGAGCTGCTGATAAACGACTATGGCTGGCCACCTTCGACAATGGAGAAGCTGGTTGATAACTTCCGCTACTACGGCAATCTTTCCAACGCCAGTATTGCGACGGCGATGGCCGAACTCCTGCACCAAAATCGTTTGCACGAGGGCCAATGGATGGCACTTCCGGCAGTTGGTGGTGGCATGAACTATGGTTGCTGGCTGCTCCGTTATCATGAATTAAAGAATCCACAGGCGGCCTGGAATCCGGTATAAGATACTTTACACCTATGAGCAGGACCTGTAGGCGCACGCGCCTACAGGTCCTGCTCATAGGTGTAAAATACGTCCCCTTCCGTCTGATATTCGGCACCGATGAATGCATCACGTACCATGATCAGGTCAGGTACGTAGGCAAAAATACTCTCCAAACCCAGCTCCGGTAACTTGCGACGCAGGGCGTATGCTATCAGGCTAATGGACTCGGTTGTGCCATCGATATAGCCGAGAGAGAGCTGCTCTCCCCGCCATTCTTCGCCAGGTTCAGCAATTGCCAGACCATCCAGGCGGTCCCAGCGACGCAAGAGATAGACTTGCTGAGCTGATACTTTTGCTTGCAGCAAGGTATCGGTGATGCTGTAAGCCGTGAAGCCATGGTAGTAATACAATCCACCTACAACAGGGAAGATATTTGAAGTGTTGAGGTAGTGGATAATCGCGTCGATATCAGCAGTTGTTGCCAACTCCAGTGCTTCTTGCCCATATTCGCGCTTTGGTGGCGTTGTTACTGGCGCTGCACGGAATAGCACAAATCCTCCAACCTGGCGTATCGCCGCGCGTTCGATGAGCCGAAGAGCGCTTGTATTCCCGGAACTGGTGACGAGCCGCGCTCGTATGGCACCACGACGCTTCGCCTCTGCTACCTGTGCAGTAAAAAGAGCGCTTGCTATGCCCTGTCGGCGATAGTTTGGATCAACGCGCATCCCCTCGAACCAGGCATCTGTTTCATTGAGCATAAGGACATGGGCTACTCCGACTGGTTGTCCATCTGCAGTAGCGACCAGCAAGAGGCCTTGCGGATTGTTCAGCCAATCGTCCCAAACCCCCTCGATATAGTCACCCCACTCCCAGGTATTGGTGCAAAAGGCCAGTACGGCATCACGGTCTTCAGGTCGTGCTGGTCGGATTTCGATGTGCGGCATGAGAACTCCTTCTCTCTAAATTCTGTGCTGTGCTCCGTATATCCTGTCAGAAACATTCCCTCTGCTAGAAACGTATCACTAATACCAAGGATATACTGCTATTCTATTCCATAGAGGCATGCCCATGCATTTAGTAACTCATCAGGAGGGGTGCAGGGGAACCCGGGTTCCCCTGCCGGAGCGCGAGGTGTCCTCGCACCATTCTTTTTCCCCAGCGCGGCCGCAGGCCGCATGAGAGGCGTACCTGAATAGTTACCGCATTTAGGATCACACTATGCAACGAAAATCTACTGATGAGCGAAATAAGGAAAGCGCTGCACAGCAAAAACCTCTTGGTGAACATATCCAGCAAAGTACGGAAACCGTTGTCAAAGAAGCACAGCAGGAAGTAGCTACTGCGCGTGTGCCATGGTACCGTGCCATCAGGCGTGGCCGCACTCTTGTGATCGCAGATACTATTGTGCTGGCTCTTTTTGCACTCCTGGCATGGTGGGTATACATACATCCTGTATTAGCGGTCGATGTTGAGATTACACGTGAGTTTCAGGAGACCCAGGCCCCGTGGCTATACTATACTATGGTTGCTGTCAGCTATATAGGGAATGTCGCCTGGCTCTCTGCGGGACTCATTGTTCTCGCGGCTGTAATCTTCTGGATAGTGCGTCTGCGTTTAGAAGCAGTCATGATAGTTGTTGTCTCCGCAACGAGTGGTATTTTGAATACTCTGCTAAAGGCACTTGTGGGCCGTCCACGTCCAGCTACCAACCTGGTTGAGGTGATACAAGCAGCGGGAGGCAAAAGTTTTCCCAGTGGGCATGTGATGTCATATGTTGCTTTTTGGGGGCTGTTGTTCTCATTTGGAGTGATCCTCTTTAAGGGGAAGCGCTGGTGGCGTGTGGCATTGTTAATTGTGCCTGCGCTGTTTGTTATCCTGATTGGGCCTTCTCGTGTCTACCTTGGAGACCATTGGGCCAGTGATGTACTGGGAGCCTACCTGATTAGTGGGACCCTGCTCAGCATTGCGCTCTGGGTCTATCTGAAGCTAAAGGCACGAGGTGTGCTGGCGGTAAAGAAGACGGTACAAGGACAGCCCCTGGAAAACACATAATGTAGGGGCGCAGTTCATTGCGCCCCTACATTATTGCTCATCCTCTGGTGTTTCCGTAGACTGCTCCCTTTGCTCAGCTCGCTCCTGCTCTTCGTGAGTATCTTCAGCGACATCCGTGCGCCCTTCAACCGGGAGATCGCTGCTTTCCGTCTCAGTAGAATGAGAGATACCAGAAGCAGCAGCAGGAGCAGCGGAAGAACGAGGGGTATCAGCAAAGTCCTCGACGCCGAACTGGAAGATACCTTGCTCCTCCGATGTTTCATCTGTACTCTCCGCCAGGTCAGAGAGTGGCTGATCCAGGTTCAGGTGAGGAACAGAGGGATTGCTCTCGTGTTGGTCAGAAGAATCCGTTGCAGGGTCAGCTGTGCTGCTTGTTTCCGATGGTCTTTCTTGTCCATCGACCCCCCCTTCCTGGGTATGTGTCTCGGACTCCTGCTGTGGAGCCTGCATCTCAGCTAACCTCGCTTCGAGGTTTCGCAGGCGAGTGATGCGGGCTTCAAGACGAGCCTGCGCCCTGGCCAGTCTCTGTTCAGCTTTCTGCACAGCATCTCTGGCACGATCGCGCCTGAGCATGGTTTTGGCCTCGCGTTTCGCCAACTTTTTGCGCTGTTTTTTCGTCTGGTTTGGCGAAAGGGTAGTGGAATCGTTGCTGGATGTGGTTGTCATGTTTTTACCTCCCTTGGACACGTTTTTACCTCCCTTGGACACTCAGTGGTTGCAGCTGTGTCTCTGATCTAAAAAGATAGGTCTCTGATATAGACACGAATGGGGAGCCATTTTTGTTTGCCACAGTCGCACCATGCACCAGTATCTGGTGCGTCAAAAAATATAATACACTATACACTAAAAGCGAGCAGATAGCTATGATTCTTCTAATAAATTTAGACCGGATTTGTTCGGAGTCACGAGACAGGGCGACCGCAAGGGATCGCCCCTACCCAGGAACGGCGAACCGATCGTAGGTTGGGTAGGGGCGATCCCTTGCGGTCGCCCTCGAAGCTATCAACTGTAAAGGAGATTTATTTAAATATGGAACTCAACGATACAACCGATTATCAACGCTGTTTTGTTTGTGGGCAGCGCAACCCCTATGGTTTGCACCTGGTCTTTCGTCTTGAAAACGACACAGTTGTGGCTGACTTTCAACCGCGGGAGGAGCACCAGGGGTTTCCGGGAATTATTCATGGGGGGATAGTAGCCGCCTTGCTAGATGAGACTCTGGGACGCACATCAATGCTGATAAATAATCCACAGTGGAGCATGACGGGTCGGCTGGAGTTGCGTTATCGTCGCTCAGTCCCCTATGGACCACTGTTGCGAGTACGTGCCTTGTTGACGAAACAGCGAGGGCGTATGATTCAGGCAACTGGTGCGCTGACTCTGGCTGACGATGAGAGTGTGGTCTTTACGGAAGCACAGGGTTCGTTTATGACGCTCTCACCAGATGTGGTGGATACCATCTTGCAGGATTATCCGGGCTTGCGGCAATTTTTAGGAGAGGCTCAGGCATAAATTTAAACG
>WNGG01001315.1_pt1 | contig 27996 bp, 22 predicted proteins | sample 5400661 | NCBI WGS metagenome assembly WNGG01 (sample SAMN13153372, study PRJNA577476) | soil metagenome | isolation source: 100 cm soil or saprolite under Garry oak tree replicate 1 | place: USA:California | collected 2016-06-15
GAGCCGCGCGGCGGCCCGCCCTGGGGGCCGGCGCCCAGGCCTTCGAGCGCCCGGGCAACCGCGGGCGTGCCGCCCCGCCGCGGCTGATCCCGTCCTGCGCGGACGCGGCGAGTTCGATATCGCCGACCTGCTAGCCCATCGGTGAGTGGGTCCCGAACGCCGCGCCCTGGCTCGGGAAGAGCAGGAAGCGGGTCCCCCTGGACGGGCTCTGCTGCATCTGAAAGACGGACCCGCAACCGACGCCAGGGCCCCCCATGAGCCGCTCCGCCAGGCGTCGTCGACTTGCCGGTCGGTAGTCGGATCCGGCTCACCAGGGTGGCTGATTGCCGAGATCGAGCGCCGCGAAACGGACATGCTCGAAACGGCCCGCGCCTTTGCCTCCACCGCCGAAGCACGACCGGCGCCACCTAACACATTCGACTACGCCGACATCGTCACTGAAGGATTCCGCACCATCCGCGCCGGCGAACGCGTCTGATTCCTAACGGACTCGGCCAGCCTGGCCACGCCACCCAGAAGATCCGCATCTGCGGCGAGGATCGCGCCACCGGAGAAGCCAGGCCGGGAATGCCGCAGGGCAGAAGACAGCTGAGCCGGAAATCTCACAGGGTCAGCGGGACCGCATCGCCAGCGCTAAGTGTCAAAGGGCACGTGACGACTGTTCCGCCCGTCCAGACGCATCACTAACGTACCGGTCGTGGCTAGAGCCGTGGTGCCGCTGGACTCGAAGTCAGCCGATCAGGAAAAATCCGCGTGACCGCGCAGTATCTTTGTAGCCGCTAGCCCGGCTCGATAAGCATGGGCGCGTGACCATGGACAGTCCTTTGATGCGCCGATCCGCCACCCCGGAGCGTGCGCCGGCAAGCTGCGAGCATGGCACGTTGTGAGCCAAAAACATCTAAACACGCCAGGTGGTTTGACTATCAGGCATTCATGCCCGATCATGCTCTCATGGCGATGAAAACTTTGATCGTAGATGACCTCGACGGCTCCGAAGGAGCCAGCACTGTCTCGTTCTCGCTCGGGAACATGGCTTATGAGATCGACTTGTCAGAAAAAAACAGGGCGGCGATGGCCAAGAAGCTAGCCAAATTCACCGCTGCCGCCCGCAAGGCCGGCAGCAGGCGCGCCACCGCGGCCCGGAGCAGGACGTCGCGGAATCACACCGGCGCAATCCGCGAGTGGGCGAAGGCCAACGGCCAGCAGGTGTCAGAACGCGGACGCATCCCGGAAAGCGTTATCGCTGCCTACAACGCTGCGCACAACTAATCGCATGACAGCGCGCTCACTGTGGCGCAGCCTGTCTCGCCGGGTTCTGACGAGGGTTCTGCCACGATAGCCAGATAACGGCACCGGGGTTCAGGTCGGCGCCGTGGATCGCGATGGCGCCGGGGGTGCGAGTGACGGCTTGTCCCGGAATCGTCGGCTGGTGCCTCACCGGTCATAGCGCGTTGTCAGAAGCGGCGGGATCGCGTGTTCGGCGGTGTACATCAGCAGAGGCTCGCTTGCCGGGACAGGCCCTGCTGGCGCGTGCTGGCGTGCGGTAGTCGGCTGACGACGACCGGGTCATGGCTGGCCGTCAGCGTGAGGCTGCAGGCAAGCACTACCGCGACGACCGGCCAGCGCGTCACTCATCGACTACCGGTCATGGTCTTCGAGACGGGCGCGGGTCCGGCCCGACAACGCCGCCCGCTCACAGCTCGATGCGACCCCAGGCCTGGCGTTCCGGCAGGTCCAGCCCGAAGCTGTCCGGGTTGACGCCGAGCGTCTCGGCTGCCTCCAGCGCGATGCGCTGCACCGCCGCCGTCAGCGGAAAGATCGACAGCAGCTCTCCCAGCCCGTCATGGACAACGCGGGTCACCGGGACGCCGGAGCCTTCGGCGGCCTGCGTCACCTCGGCCACCCTCGCCGACCAGGTGCCACCGCCATCGAGGGCGACAAGCCGGTCCTGCCGGCCCACGGCCACCGAGGGCCCGTGCAGGAACTGCTCCACCCCCAGGCCTTCGCTCGCCACGTACGCGGCCTCGCGGATCTTCAGCGCCCCCTCGGCGGCGGTCCACTGATTTATCCCGCCGCCGATGAACTCCATCAGCCGCACCGGCGGAGGTGCCAGCTGACGATCTTCGCCCTCGACGCGATGAGCACGGTCCACGGCCGACGGGATCTCCCCGAGCCCGGGAAGATCCGCGCCCAGCGCCCGCGCCAGCTGGGCCGCGCGCAACAGCGCTCCGAGGTGGCTGGCCGTGTAGGCCGAGGACCGTTCCCGCTCCACGGTGACCAGGTCGGCACCGCCCACTCCCACGCCCGAGACCTGGATGACCTCCGCGCCCCGCGACCGGGCGCGCCGGGCAGCCTGCGCGGTGTACCGCTTGGCGCCGGTGTGACTAAAGGCCAGCAGCGCGCCGTCTTCGCCCGGAACCGGGCCGTCGACGGCGGCATCAGCTGACTGGGCGGCGCTGGCATCGATCCCGGCCACGCGCAGCAGCGCAGCGGCCTGGCTGGCAGCATGCCAGCTCGTTCCGGTGCCGATCGCCAGCACCCGGCGGCCGCGCAACCGCTCGGCTACGGCCATGACCGGTGCGTCATCATCCAAGATCTCCGCCAGCGCCTGAGCCTGCCGGTCCATCGTCTGCCGCATCACGCTGATCCCCGCCGCCGCGGACATGAGGTCCCTCCATTTCCTCCTGGCCAGGAAACCGCCCTCCGATGCTAGCGGGCGGGCGTAGCACACCTCCGCTGGTCCGGTGGCCAGGATCGGCCAGCCGATCCTGAATGCCAGGTGCCCAGTGCAACGGGCCTTCGACCGGCAGCAGGTCGCGCAGGCGCAATCCAGACTCGGTGATCTCATCGGCGATGCCGTCGCGGTCATGGAAGTAGGCTCCTGCATCCTGCACCGTGCGCGGCGAGGTACCGCATGCGAGTTCCGGCCTGAGATCGGCGTATCAGTCGCGCAGCGGCGGTCTCTGAACTTGTGTAGCCGAGCATTAGCTCGCGCTCCCGCCGGAGAACGCCGGCACCGGGCGCTGGTCATACAGAATTGGTCTTGGATATAGTTCGGGCGGCGATTGGCGAGGCCAATGCGGCCCTGGGGACGGAGGGATTGGCCATGCACGCGAAACACTCCGCAGACCGGGACAAAGATGCCGAGCGGGATCTCGTCGATGAACTCGCCCGCAGCGTCTTACAGCAGATCGCGCCCGAGGAGCTGGTGCTGTTCGCGGAGACCGAAGCGGATTACTTTCGCGATCCCGAACTCGTGCTGAGCGGCAGGCGCCGAGACGAGGCGGTGGGATTTGGCCTCGAAATGGCGTTAATGACCCCGTACGTTCTGGCGGCCGGCACCGTGGTCGTGCGTTTTCTCGCCTCGGCCGTATCCGACGCGGTGCGGGACGAACTCAAGCCCGTGATCGCCGAGCCGGTCCGGCGGCTGTTCCGGCGGGATGGTGCGCCCGCTGGTGGCCAGCGGGAATCCACGGGGCAGGATCGGGGGACGGTGCCGGGCATGACGGTGGAGCAGGCGCGCGAGGTCCGCCGTGTCGCGCTGCAGCAGGCCAGGCAATCCGGGCTGGACGAGGAGAAGGCTTCGCTGCTGGCCGACGCATTCGTCGGTGCTCTCCTGGTGAACGGCTGACGCCATGAATGAGCAGACGGTCCCCGGCATAGAGACACCGGCACCGGGACGGGCTCGTGCGAACGTCCTGGCATTCGCCTCGCCGACCACCACGCGGTACGTGGCATTCCTCGCCGCGCTCCTCAGCGCCGGGGTCTTCGTGGGCAGCTGGGTGTACAACCAGACTCAGGGACGGCACTGGGTCAGGGTCGTTGTCACCTGCGCTGAGCAGGCGCAGCGGGCGAGGACGTCATTACCGCCTGTGCAGGCCGAGCTGGCCAGGGAAGGGCTGGAATCGAAGTGCCGCGGCGCCGCCGAACTCCGCCGCGCCGCCTATGCCCTGGCCGGGGCGGGCGTGGCCGGCGCGGGCTCGCTGGTCGTCGTCTACCTGGCGCCGGTGGTTGTGCGGCGCCGGCGGCGGCTGCGGCGGCTGGGCACGCCGCTGCAGGAGGCCGGTGACCGGTTCGCCGCGCTGGCGGCCGAGGCCGGCGTCCGGCGCACGCCTCGCGTCGAGCGCGGGCCGGCTGAGCAGCATGATGCCTTCAGCTACGGGACACCCGGGCGGCCGCGTGTCGTGCTGCCGCCCGCGGTGGCCGTACGCTGGCGCGACCGGGAGTCGTTCGATCCTTTGGTGCGGCACGAACTGGCGCATGTCCGCCATCGCGATGTCGCGCTGGCGTGGCTGGCACGGTCGGTCTGGTACGCGCTGGCGCCGCTACTGGCCCTGCCGGTGGTCGTGGCGCTGCTGTCCGGCGACCATTCCATCCTGGGCGACTTCCTCGGGCGGGCAACCCTGCTCGGACTGACCGTCCTGCTCCTCTCCGCCGCCTTGCTGCGATCCCGCGAGCACGACGCCGATCTGCGCGCCGCGCAGATCGCGGGCGGGACGGAGGCGCTGACCAGGCTGCTGCGACGGGTGCCTGGCCAGGCCCGGCAGAACTGGCTACGGCGGCTCGCCGCCCGGCATCCCACGCCGGAACAGCGGATTCTGGTGCTGCAGAACCCCGAACGTGCCGTCGGCGTCACGCTGCTGGACGGCCTCAGCACCGCGTTCCTGGCGGGGCTGCTGTTTCCCCTCGTCGCGAACGTCCTCATGGTGATGTTCACTGCCCGGGGCCGGAGCGATCTCGGCAATTACCTAGCCGCGCTGCTCGCAGGCCCACTGCTCGGTGGCTCGGTCGGATTGGGCCTGTGGCGCGCCGCAGTGGCCGGACGCATCGCCGGAGCCGGCTGGCGGGTCGCCCCGGTGGCCGCCGGGGTGGGCGCCGGGCTGGTGCTCGGCCAGCTCGTCTCACTAGCGGGCACCGGCTCGGGCGCGATAGGCGGGCTGGACCATCCGGCGTGGCTGGCCGTTTCCGCTGCCCTGGGCTGCGGAGCCACCGCGCTTTCTGCCGGGATGGCACAGCTTTGGGCCGACGCCGTACCTCGCATGCGCCGGCGCCTGGCGGTGGCAGCGACGGTGGTGATCAACGGCCTGATCTTTGCCTCCGCACTCTGGATCGCCAGCACGCTGCAGTTTGTCCTCGACAATGGCGGCCTGACCCTCGCCCGCGCCTGGCTGGTGACCCTGCTTCCATCCGCCGGCCTGGTCACCGGCACGGTGGCGGTTCTTGCCCTGTCGGCAGGCTGGGCTCTGCTGGCGCGCAGTGGCCGGGCGGCCGCGCCTGCCTGGATGATGGAAAGCGGGAATCCGCCGGCCTGGCCAGCCGGAGGCATCCGCGCTCGGCAGTGGGGCCTTGCCGCGCTCGCATCCGGGGTAATGGCCGAGGCCTGCCTGGCCGCCTTCCGTTTCATCGCAGGGCCACCTGCCTCGCTCGCCAGCCAGGCGCAGCGGTACTACCTCTACATCTGGGTGGCCGCAGCGGCCGGCGCAGCGTGCACCTTCGCGCTTTGCCGCCTGGACAGGGCCCGCGGCGCGGGCGTGGCGTGCCCCGCCGCCCCGCTGCTGTCATCAAGCTCAGGCGATTCGTCCACCTTCACCGCCGCCAGGCTCGACGGCTTGCGGTACCTGGACACGACCGCCCCGGCCATCGAGGCCGCCTACTCTCCGGTGAAACGCTCGATTGCCGCCGTCAGCGTCGCGACCATCCCTCATCGCGCGGCAGCGCTCCTCCGGTCCCAGGTGATTCCCCAGTTGCGCACGCTGCTCCGGCACGCCGAAGCGGTCCGGCCGGGAACGACGCAACTGGCCGCCATCCACCACGCCTGCCTGGCCGCATTCCGGGACGCCATCATCGAATACTCGCTCTTCGCCCGGGCCTTCCAGCACGGGGACGCCCGCGCCCTAGCCCGGGCCAAACTCGAGCAGCAGGCCGCGAACGCACAGTGGGCACAGTGGCAAGCCGGGCTGCTGCGGCTGAAGCTGGGTGGCGGAATTCCGGTGTCACCGTGACGGGACGGCCAGCCGGGGCCGCGCTGCAGCAGGGTGTTGCCCGGAAGCCCGTTATGCGGGTGCCGCTTTGGGCGGGCGCCCTGGCCGCCGCTGCGGCGTTACCCTGCTCGGCAGCCGGCTTGCGTCAGCGAGCGCGCGGCGCAGCAGGAATTCGATCTGGGCGTTGGTGCTGCGCAGGTCGTCGCTGGCCCAGCGGGCGAGCGCATCGTGCACGGCAGGGTCAAGCCGGAGGAGCACCTGCTTCCGTTCGGTTGCCACGCGATGCCTGGCGTTACTGGTAGAGCGTGCCGGCGTTGACGACTGGTTGTGTCGGGTGCTCGCTGCACAAGACGACGAGCTTCGCGGCCGTCTATGTGATGACCGAGATCGGGGTGTTCTCCCTCGACGCGGCCGCCCTCGGCATCCTGGCCGACGTCCTCGCCGTCATCGACGTCTGGCTGTTGTTCGCCAGCAGGGCCACCTTCCGGCGCGAGGAGATCCTCACCAGCTGGACCTGATCCTCAGCCGAGTTCGCACGGTCACGTTCGAGACTGGGGTGGCGGGGACACTGTCTCCCGCCACCCCGCCGTCCACCTGTCCGGTGGTCGTTCCCGCCCTGCCGATCGCAGGTCAGCCGGCGCAGCCTGGGATGGTGCCCAGTGGGGAGCAGTTATCTGGGGTGTTGTACCGGACGATCGAATTCCCCAGGGTGACATTGTTGTTTGCCGTGGCAATTCCGCCGCCTGCGGATCCCTTGTTCAGCTCTACCCGGGTGCCGTCGAGTGATGTGGTGCCGAGGTTGGATATCCCGCCCCCGAGGCTTCCGGAGACGTTGCTGACGATGGTGCTTTGACTGATCTGGGATATGCCAGCCGCCTGGGTGTTGACGCCACCGCCGTTGATCGGTGCGGTGTTCCCGGACAGGACGCTCCCGGCCACCGTCAGCGTACCCGAGTTGATGATGCCGCCGCCGCCGACGCCGGTTGTGTCGTTCGCGCTGATCCGGGTGTCGGAAACTTTCGCTGTCGCGCCTGCGAGATTCGCCACCGCACCACCGTTGCCCGCCGTGTTTCCGGAAAGCCTGGCCTGGCTAATTACGAGGTTGCCCGCATTCTGAATGCCGCCGCCAAGGCCAGCGGTGCGCCCATTCAGGACGGCGATGCTATGCAGGCTGAGCGTCCCTCCGGCGGCGACGTCCAGGATGCGGAATGCGCTGAGCGCGGCCGGGCTGCGCCTGATCACCGTGTTTGCCCCGCCCGCCAAGCTGATACGCCCGGTGATGACCGGCAGGCCGTCGGCGACGGTCGCGGGCGTGGTGATGTCGTAGGTGCAGTTCGCGGAGAGAACGACTGCGGCGGCGCCGCTGCTGTTGGCCGTGTTGATCGCCGCGACAAGGGCGCTGGTACTGCACGGAACGGTGATGCTCTGCAGCCCGGCTATCGCCTGTGCCTGTGCCGCGGGCAGCGTCGCCGTAAGTGCTGCGCCCGCGAGCGCGACGGCAGCCATATTGCCTGACATTCTAGCAAATGAGCCCATGATGTCCCCTTCGGAATGTCCATTCACCTGGACGTCCAGCCATCCATCACTGCGTCGCGCTGATCATAGGCCTGGAAACGGCTGCGCGGCCGGCAGAACGACATCCGCTAGGTTTGGCGGCAGGTCGTCTGGGCATGGCATAAGCTGGGCAAGAGAGACCGCATATGCCCGGTTACGTAACCGGCGAATGCGCCTTTCGCGGAACATGAGCATCGGTGTGCAAGCGGACCCGGCCGTGAAGTGGGACTCGCAACTACCTGCACAAGGCCGTGTCACCGTCGGATATCAGACCCACCTGCCTGCCCCAGGGCACCAGGACTCGGCTACTGCCTCCAGCGTCCGCGGGCTGGTCCGGACCGCTGTTCAGCAATACAAATCATGAAATGACCGCAGGCGCATACTTTAGCAGCCGCAAGCCTTCCAGCCGCAGCGCTTGCGGGTAGATGGCCTTGTAAATGTTACAGTTGGGCGATTTGATGTCATACCTGCCAGTTGCCCGGAAGGTGGCTACGGAGCATCCCCCGGAGCACCAGTAGCGCCATGTGCAGTCGCGACAGCCTTCCTTTTCCTCGACGGCGAGATTGAGTACCGTCGCCGTGTCGCGCCGAATCAGTTGCAGTGGGTCGTCACTGAAGACGTCTCCCAGAGTACGCTCAATCTCCATATGACACTTTGCGACCCGGCCGCGCTGGTCAATAACCACGTAGTCCTGGCCCACACCGCAAGACCGTTGGCGCGGCTGCAGCAGCTGTCCCCGGTCAAGGATTGATCCGAGCACGCTCCAGCGAGGAAGGAATTCCTCGACTACGCCGAACGCGTCAAGCAGCGCCGAGATCATGGTCTGCTCTTCGTAACGCAGATCGGGAAAGCTGGCTGCGCAGTCGTTGTCCCGAAAGAGATTGAGACTGAAGGTAAGGTTCCGGTCCAGCGCGAATCGCACCACATCGGCTAGTCCGGCCGCATTGCGGTTGGTTATCGTAACAGAGAGGTGCGGAGGGTGGCCTTGCTCGATTACCTGAGCGATCGTGCGCTCTACCCGATGAAAAGATGGCTTGCCGTTGGCAAAACGCCGCTGGGTGTCATGCTGCTCGCCCAGCCCGTCCAGGGAGATCATGAGCCGGATGCCCTCGGCCTTCAGCATCTCGACCAAGGCCCGCGGTAGGGCGACGCCGTTGCTCAGCAGCGTTGCGTACAATTCCAGGCCAGATTCGCGGGCAAGCGCCTTGGCATGGGCGTGCAGGTCGGCCAGCAGGCGGTGATTGAGGCTTGCCTCACCGCCGGCGTACTTCAACTTGACAGCCGAGAATCCATGCGCGACCGCGGACCGGAACACAGCCGCCACGGTGGCGCGCCCGACCGGCTCGTCCATACCCTCGGCAGACTTGTTCACGTAGCAGTAGGGGCAGCGCAGGTTGCAGGCATTCGTCACGTGCAGCCAGGCCGTGAGCGTGCTGCCGTCGGAGAACTCGGGGCATGGCGGCTGACCAACCGGATGGATCAGCTCAAGCTGGCTCAGGCGCCGAAAGATGTCGTCTGCGCCGTCATCTCCCGCTTGCCAGGCAGCCCGCACCTCCTGGACGGTGGCTGGCTGCGCGAAGCCCCGGAAGACGCGGTGCGCGGACTCGTTGACGACCACGACGCCGCCCCGGCCGACCGGGTTGAAGAGCACCCGGTGCTGATGATCGAGCGGCATGTCGAGGACGTCACGACCGCAGACCCATCTGCCGGCATCTGTCCGGAGGGCAGGGCGCAGCTTCTCCGCAGCCGGGCTGGGCAGCTGCTCGCTGACCGGGCAGGCACAATCTTCGCAGCTGTGCACCAGCAGCTGCTGTGCGTCGGGCAGGTCGAAACGAGAAAGCACGATAGCCCGACGCGCCCGCTGAGCTGGGGTCATGTCCCACGCCTCTCTGGACGGTCGAGATGGTGCTGAGCGGTTAGTACAGCTCTTCCAGCCGGGCCAGCAGCAGGGTCGATCCTTGCCCCAGGTTGCTCCAGGCACGACGAAACTCATCCTGCCATTCCGCACGGATATCGGCAGACAGTTGCGAAAGGAGCTTGCCGAAGGTTCTGAACTCGTCCGATATGGCGGCGGCGCCGGAGGAGCCCACGTATCCTTGTGCGATGAGGGCAAACCCCTCCGTATAGTTCCGCAAGGCTTCGGACAGTCGGACCTGGTCTGCCGTGGCCAGCCAGTCGTGGATACCGAGATGTCCCTGTAGCAGATTCCATCTGCCCCTTAGGTCGGGGAACTCGTACTCTGACATGGCGTCAGCAATGTCCGCCTCAAGGGTGACGATACCGTCACGGTATGCTTGCTGGCCGGTCTCGGCCCAGGCCCGGTAACTTAGCTCGGCATATTCGATGAGGTTCGCGAACCAGAACCAGCCGTCGGACAATGTGCGTGCCTGCCTGATGCCCTCCGCCAAGAACCGCAGGCCGGTATCGGCGTCATCCTGGCCGAAAATCCTGCCCGCCCGGTTGAGTGCGGATGGGTGGCCGCGGACTGCCAGGTCACGGCAGAGGTCCAGGGCTACGGTAATGAGCCGCTTGGCTTGCTCCACAGGATCGCTGCCAGGGGTCAAGTTGATGCCATCCTGCGCCGCCTGGAACAGGCAGATAGCCTGTTCCTGATAAATCAGCCCGAGCCAGGACCAGTTCCGCCGGTCATGGAAGATTTGCTCGGCCTCCGCGTACGCCTCCCACGCCTTCTCGAATCTGCGCGCATAGCGGTAAACCTCGCCGCAGACACTCCAGGAATTGCCTTCCTCCTGGTATTTCTTAAGTCGGCGCCTGACAGCTATGGCACTTTCAACCAGGCTCGTTCCCTCGGGATAGCTGCCGCTCAGTCCCTTGACGTAAGCCCAGTTCGTCTGGATCGATGCCATCTCCTCGCGATCAGCTTCCGAACTTCGTGACGACAGGGTCTCCGAAATCGCATCACGTGCCTGCTGGTAAGCATCATCGGCCTCCTTCCAGAGACCCTCGTTACGGTAATAGAAGCCGAGTTCCTTGTGTGCCGCAGCCACCAGCTTGGGCCGGTCGGGCGTTTGCACCTGCCGTGCCTCATCAAGTGCATCAGAGAAGTGCTGGAGACCGGCCTTGACCTGGCCGGGAATGCGCATGCAGGCGTTGCCCCGCAAATTGAACAACTGATAGTTCTGGTGATGGTCGGCACGATCCGCCGGCAGTTCGTTAAGCAACTCGATGGCCGTACTCGGCTGATCGTTCCTGATTAAGTAGTCCGCCATGCTGAGACCGATTTCAAGGTAGAGCTCGCCGCCGCCGGAAGTTAGCCATTCACGGAACTCTCGCACCGCCTCGCCGATCACGTCGTCAAGGGCATAGGAAAGAACCCCGCCTGGCAGGAAGCGTTGTATCTCGAAGGCAAGTAGCTCCTGAAATAGGATATCGTGGTCTTCCTTGGCCTGCTTGAAGATCTGCAGGAACTGCCGGCAGCCGTCGGCGAAATCACACAGGATTCGATAATATAGGCCGACAGCTTTAAGCTGGCCGAGCTCACGTTTTTGCACGTCAAGCTCCGCAGCCTCACGGATGAGGCCGGTTTCCTCCGCGGTGGAAATGAAACTGCCCGCGGGTTCGGGTTTGGTACCCCAGTGCTCTACTAACCTATTGTCCAAGTCGGCCAGCTTGCCGGTGAGCTCCGCGTCGCGGCTAGCGATGAGCTCGTCGTATGTTCGCGCCGCAAGCTGCCATAGCTCACGGCGCCAGTGCCTGTCCTGGTCGTGCAGCGGGATGACGCGGTGTGCCAGCTCTTCGGCCACCGCATCATGCAGGGTTACATAGTGGCGATTGGCGCGTGGCCGGATCCACGGCGTCTGCAGCAACTTCTCCCATGCCGTGCCCAGGTCCGCGGTGCGCTCCAGGCCAGGGCGATCGGCCATCAGCTGCTGCCAGATTGGCTGGTTGACGCTCTCCCGCACGACAGCAAGCCGTTTGACTGTCTCATGCCAGAAGTCGGAGTCGCGGTACGGCGCGACTAGCCGCCGGATGAACTCCTCATGGAGTTGCTGCCCGGCTGGGGCCATATCTCCGTGGAAGGGCACCTGGCCCTCGACCTCGGTGCGCGAAGCTGCCGCTTCCTGGGGAAGTCCAAGCTTGTCAAGATAGTCGACCGTAAAGGCCAGCCAAAGCGGATGGCCTCTGGTCAGCCGGACCAGCACGGCTTTCTCGTCCTCGCTTAAGCCGGCGGATATGCTGCTACTATTGAGGTAGGCGAGAGCCGCGTCCTGGGTAAATTCGCCCAGGTCTATTGTTGTCACCGGAAGGCGTTGATACGGATCTTCCAGCTCATTCTTGATCGGATCCTTCATTGTGCTGCGAATCGGCAGCGGGCGGCCGGACAGGATGAACAACGTGCCGGGCAGTGCTTTTATCCACTGGGTCAGCGTCACCAGGAGATACATCCCGCGGATCGTCTCCACCGTGTCGAAGGTGATGACTACCGTCTGCTGGCCGTCCTCGACGAAATTCTTATAGCAATCCGCGAATATCTGCTTCATCCTGCTGAGATGACTTACCACAGTCTCATGGCCGATTCGAGGGGCAACATAGCTCGGAAGCTGGTACAGGTATTTCAAATAAGGACCGAAATAGCGGGCCTCCGGATCTAGCTGATGAGCTACCAACCGCTCCAGATTCGACAGCAGCCAGTACTCTGAGTCATCGATGTCAATAGGTTTCAGCCAGCGTATCTGCGAATTGGCGGCACCGGTTTCCGCGAGTTCGCGCACAAGCCTGGTCTTTCCCACGCCGCCCTGGCCGTACAGAAGCACGGCACGACTCTCGCCATCCTGACGCACTAGCTCAGCCTGCGCGAGGATTTGCGACTCCTCGGCCCGATTTATATACTCCGGGAATATAATCTCTGTTGTCATCCTAATAACTCCTGCGGCGGCTTTACGACTAGTTGTATTAACCTATTGAATAGACCGCTGACATTGCTCACGGTATGCTGGAGCTCATCATCGTTGCGCATTCGCTCCGCTGCATAGTCGCGAAGCTCGTCTAATGTATAGGCAGAGGACACGTGGAGGCCTTGCGAAAGTCGCTGGGCCGATCTGGCGAGTTCTTGCGGCATCTCGGCGGGGCTGCTGAGGCGAAGCGCAGCAGCCTGGTGCCATAGGCACTCCACCAAACCGATGACTTGCTCTTTGCCGACCTGACCAGCAGCCCAGTCGGCAACGAACTCACCAGCCTCGCGATGCGCCGCGGCACGCTCGTAGCTGGATCGGTAGTAGTAACGATAGAAGAGCCGGCGGATGGCGCCATAGATCTCCTGCCAGGGCTCATCCAGCGGTTTCGTGAGCAGCGCGGTACCGCTGATTGCCCGCCAAAGATCTGTCACGGACCAGCCCATGGCGGCCAGCGTCGTGCTAAGGCCGGGATCTTGCTTCAGGTGGTGCTGCAAATGTGACTGGGTAAAGAGACGGTAGGGGGCAAGGAGGCGGAACGCCTGCTCGAGCGCACGGAGCGGCTCGTCATCCTGCCCTTCGTGCCATGGGAGCAGGCTATCCTGCGCGAGCAGTCCGGTTTGTATGTAGGGATTGGCGAGTTCCTCGAACAGCGCCTGGTTTTCCATGCGCTCCATTTCGACCCACGCCTCGTCCCTGATCCACTGCAGGCATCGCACCAGCAGGGCAGGCAGCCCCTCGGTCAGCCTGTGCACGCGCTCAGCGGCCAGCCTGAGCGCTGACGGAGCAAACGTCCTGCCCATCTCCTCGGCCAGGTCGTAGAGTGCGTGCCGGGCAACGTCGTCCCGAAATTCCGTCAGCGGCAGCATGCCGAGGCGGGGAACCGGGTGCACCCCCCGCCACTGATCGTCCCTGCGGCTGGCTACGATAAGGCCGAGGCGGAGGTTTTGAATGCCCGCCTCCTGCACGTTGTTGTATATCTTGCTTAAATACGAGCGCAGTGTGTCGGCGGTCTCGGCGTCAAGGAGCTCGGCGCTGTCCACCAGGCAAAGATGCGGCTGAGCGCTGCCGCTGATTTGCCTGGTAATATTGCGGATCATGGCTGGCTCGGTCGGCTCTCTTGCAGCAGTCCCGCCGAATAGATGCCCGAGCAGCAGTAAAGCGTTGCCGCGCAGATCGGCATGCTCGCGCAGGTCGATTTTCTTTGTCACCCAGCGGGGATCCGCTTGCGCGTTGTTCTTGCTAACCTGGTTCAGAAACCAGCTCTTCCCGAGCTGTGGTGGCGCGATTACCAGCCAGAAGTGCGGCCCGGCCGGGCTGGAGAGGCCGCGCAGCACCCTCTCCAGCTCATCCTCGCGGTTGCGGAAGGGCGGCAGCGGGGCAGCGTCAGTAGCGGTGTCGGTGCCACCCAGCGGGAGGTCGTGGGCCGACCGGAGCCTGCCTGCCAGGCCGGGGAGCTCCGCCTCCATGCTGGCAGGAGTGGTCAGGTCCACCCAGTCATAACTGCGGAGGAATCCTGTCTCTATTGGCGGGGTATCGGCTATCTTCAGCACATGAACGAACGTCGACTCACGGCCCTGTTTTCTCAGGTCCTGCTCGCGCTGTATGGCCAGGTCCTTCTCGCGGCCGCACCATTCCGACTCTACGAAGTTTGGAGAAAGCAACGTCAAGAAGGCATCGGCACTGTTAATTGCTTGCTGGATCTGCTGGACAAACCGTCCGCCGCGCGTCGTCGGGTCCCGCCAATTATAGATGGTGAAACCGAGCTGCATGAGCCGATCCGCGATCTCGTCTGCTGTATCTCTATCTTCTTTCGCGTAGCTCAGAAAGAGCCGCACAAGTCTCGCCCCCCCGTGCTTGTCCCGGCTCCCGCGGCGCTTGCCTTTGCTGCCGATGCCACGGTCAGGGCCCTGTTCGTAGATCTGGTGAATACATCCCTGATAAGCCGGAAGCAAGCTCACTAAGGGCGCGGATTATGAGATTACCCGGGAAAATCGGGGAATGGGGGCGTAAGCCTGGCCGTCGGAGTCCTGTTCTGGTTCCAGCAGCCATGCCGGATGTTGTCACTGCGCCACGTCCCCATCTAATAGGCCAGTCTGCGGCGTCAGTGGCCGCAACCGGGCGCCCGCTGCGCCACGCGCCTTCCGTCTGGTTGGGACCGATTCGCCCCAGCCAGAATCTAGTTGACGGACTTGCACCGCGCAACCGTGACGGCACTCCTGGTGAGCTGAGGTGGCAGGGACCAGCCGCGAGCTGGTGCGCGGCGACTTGCCTGGCCGGCGGGCCCGGGCTCGCCGGATGCTCTAGCCAGGAACCGGCGCAGGGCGCGAAGCAGCACCAGCCCTTGACCACCGGGGCGTGGCGCCGGCCGGGCCCGCGCCCGCATCGAACGCCACGTCGTGCGCTTTGCGCACAACGGACTACCGGGCCATAACCCCACGGGGGGCTTCGGGAATTGCCGTTGTACAGTCCGGGTTGTGGCCAGGCCCCTACTCCAGTCCGTGCTCAATGACGAAGCCACCCTGCACGATGACCTTGGTCGCGCGAGGTTCGTGGAAACCCTCAAGCAGGTTCTCCTCGAGGCGGAAACGCCCCTGGTGGTCGCCATCTACGGGCCGTGGGGCTCGGGCAAGACGTCCATGATGATGCAGCTGAGGGAGGCGCTCAGGGAAAGCGATGACGCATCGTCGCCGCAGGTGCGGACTGCCTGGTTCGTCCCGTGGGAGCATTCGCGGGATAGCCAGCCGGGAGTGAGCCTGCTGCTAGCCATCCGGCGGGACCTTGATCTTGATGACGTGCGAGTGGACCGGGCCTTGCGGGCCATAGCACTTGCAGTAGCGGACGAGGTCCGAATCCCGTACCTGGGCCTGTCGCTAGGCCGGGTACGGGCCAATTACCGGCAGCTTGCCGAGCAGGACGTGGAGAGAAGATCGGAGCAGGCTCTTCTCAGGGAACATTTCAAGGACGTCATAGCCGTCGCTCGCGGAGGCGACGGCGGCCGTAAGAAGCTTGTCGTCTTCATTGATGACCTGGACCGTTGCCAGCCTGCGACGGCGGTAGCCATGATGGAGGCTCTGAAGCTTTACCTGAGCCTGGCAGGCTGTATTTTCGTGTTAGGCATTGACAGGCAGCCGATTGAGTCGGCCATTGCAAGTGAGTATGCAAATCTCGGCATTGCCAAGGAAAGCTATCTTGATAAGATAGTCCAGCTACCTTTTACTATTCCCGCGCTCAACAAGGAGGATGTCAACTCATATGTTGCCGCGCGCCTTGCGGGGCATCTGGGGAATTGCCAGCAGATGCTCACGCTCGCTGCTCCCGACAATCCACGGCAGCTAAAGCGAATAATCAACGCACTGCTGCTGCTTGACCGCATTGCGGACACCTCGTTCCCGAATCGTGACAGCCGGATACTTTGCGCTGTGGCGCTCATACAGAATTCCGCGCCGGACCTTTATCAGCGCCTTCGCCGCAACCCGGAGGACTGGGCCCTCGTCGTACCCGCCGGCATCGATTCGCAGGAGCGCGCCGCTCGACCCGGCTGGCTCGAGGACATGCTCAGCGGCTCCGACACCCGCGAGGCGCTGTCCGCTGCCTTGCTGTTGCTGCGCGGCCTTCTCGGCAGCTCATCCGCGGGAATCGTCGACATCCAGCCATACATCGGGCTCAGCGAGCAAGTCAGCGGCAGGCCGCCGGGCGCAGAGCGAGCGGAGACTCCTGAGCAACTGGACCAGCAGACGGCGGCCAGAATTGATGAAGCGGTCCCGCTGTACGAACAGGCGCTCAAGGAGCGGGTGCAAGAACTCGGCACCGACCATGCAGAGACACTTGCGGCGCAGAGCAACCTGGCCAACGCCTACCAGGCGGCCGGCCGCGTCGACCAGGCGCTCGCGCTATACCAGGAAACCTACCGCAACATGATCCGGGTTCTCGGCGCCGATCAGCGCGACACGCTGGCAGCGGAGAGCAACCTCGCCGCTGCCTACCAGGCGGCCGGCCGCATCGACGACGCGATCGCGCTGTACGAGCATGCCCTTGACGGGATGAGCCGGGTCATCGGCGCCGATCACCCCAACACGCTAACCGCCAAGGGCAACCTCGCCGCTGCCTACCAGGCGGCCGGCCGCATCGACGACGCGATCGCGCTATACGAGCGGACGGTGGCGGAAATGACCCAGGCACTGGGTGCTGACCATCCGGCCACCGAGGCGGCCATGGCAGCGCTGAGGTCTCTGCAGAACTGAGGTCGCCCTTGCGGTAAGGCATGCCAGCAAGCCAGCGCGGCCGGGCAGCCCGGCTAGCGGTGCCGGCCGAGGTGGTCGAGCAGCTTTGCGCAGGCGTGGACGGCCCGTACGTGCGGGACGTCGATATGGAGCCGCTCCGCGAGTTCCGCGATCGCCCCGGTCATGCAGTCAAGCTCGAGCCGCTTTCCGGCCTCGAGGTCCTGAAGCATCGACGTCTTGTGGTCGCCTACGGCCAGGCCGGCCTCGAGCCGCCGGTCCAGCGAGACCGGGAACCTTATCCCGAGCCGGCCGGCCACTGCCGCGCACTCTGCGAAGATCGCCCGGAGCAGATCCACCATCTCGGGCAGCGTGCCCAGCTCTCCGAGCGTCGCCCCGGTGAGCGCGGTGATCGGGTTGAAGGCGACGTTGCCGACGAGCTTGAGCCAGATCTGGTCGCGCAGCCTGGTCTCGACCGGCGCCTTCAGCCCGCCCGCGGCGAACGCGGCCGAGATCAGAGCGCACCGCTCGGACGCCGACCCGTCCGGCTCGCCCAGGGTGAACCGGGTGCCCTCAATATGCCGGATCACGCCGGGCTCGATGATCTCGGTGGAGCAGTACACCACGCAGCCCACGTTGTGCTCGGGCGCGATCGAGGCGGCGATCACGCCGCCCGGGTCCACGCTCTCCAGGCCGGCGCCGCCGGCCGGCTCGGGGAGCGACTGGAAGTACCACCACGGGATCCCGTTCTGGGCCCAGATGGCCGCGGCGCCGGGCGCGAGCAGCTTCCCGATGCGCGGGGCGATCTCCGGCAGGCTGTAGGCCTTGAGCGCCACGAAGACAACGTCCGCGTCGGCGACCGCGGCCAGGTCGCCGGTTGCGCGCGGATGTGCGGTGAAGTCGCCGCGCGGTGACAGCACCCGGACGCCGCGCTCGGCCATCGCCGCCAGGTGCGCGCCCCTGGCGATCAAGGTGACGTCCGAGCCGCCGCGCGCTAGCGCGGCCCCCACGTAAGCGCCGATCGCCCCGGCGCCGACCACGGCGACCTTCATGGCGCGGCCGGGCGGCGCGCGACGAACTCGGCCATCCGCCGGCGCTGCACCTTGCCCGTTGGCGTGCGCGGTATCTCCGGCAGGACGTGGATCGCGGCCGGAACCTTGAACGCCGCCAGCTGCTCCCGGCAGTGCCCGATCAGGTCCCTGGCCTCGGCGTCCTGCCGCAGGGTCACCGCGGCGGCCACCAGCTCCCCGTACTTCTCGTCCTCGACCCCGAAGCAGACGGCGTCGCGCACGGCGGGATGGGACATCAGCACCTGCTCGATCTCCGCCGGGGCGATGTTCTCGCCGCCGCGGATGATCATTTCCTTGAGCCGTCCCTCCAGGAAGAGGTAGCCGTCCCGCAGCACCCCGCGGTCGCCGGTGCGGAACCAGTCGCCGAAGAACGCCTCGGCCGTGGCCGCGGGATTGCTCACGTAGCCGGACATCACGCCAGGCCCGCGGATGACGACCTCGCCGGCGCGCCCGCCGGGCAGCAAGGTCCCGCCGGCACCGGCCACGCCGATCTCGGTCCCGGTCGGTATGCCGACCGAGCCCGGCAGCCGGGCAGCGGGGGGCAGCGGGTTGGAGGCCATCTGATGGCTTGCCTCGGTCATCCCGTAGGCCTCCAGCATCGGCACGCGGTAACTGCGCTCCGCCCGCTCCAGCAGCGCCGGGGACAGTGCCGAGCTGCACGAGCGGACGAACCGCAGGGTGGCGGGCGGGCCGGCGTCATCGGCCTTGTCCAGGATCATCTGGTGCAGCGTCGGGCCGGCCGACAGCCAGGTGGCGCCGTGGTCGCGGGCCTGCGGCCAGAAGCGGTGCGGGGTGAACCGCCGGGGGGCGATGACCACGCCACCGGCGCTCAGCGCCGCGAAAGTGGAGGCGACGAGCCCGTGAATGTGGAAAAGGGGCATGACGCAGAACGAGACGTCCGCGGGGCTGAGCTGGTAGTGCGCGGCGATCGTGCGGACCGAGGCCATCAGGTTCCGCTGCCGCAGCGGGACCTGCTTGGGGCGGCTGGTCGTGCCGCTGGTGTGCAGGACGACGGCCACGTCGTCCGGCCCGCCTTCGTCGAACGACGGCGCTGCCGCTGCCGGGCTCCCGGCAGCCAGCAGCCCGGGCGGCCCGTCGCCGGCGGCCTCGACCGTGAGCACCGTCGTCGCGGTGTCCGCCGCGGCGGCGGCAGCTGCCGCGGCGCCCTGGATCAGGAACAGCCGGGGCGCGATGTCGGTCAGGAAGAAACTGAACTCGGCCTCGGTGTACGCGGGGTTGAGCGGTGCGGCCGCCGCGCCGAGGCGGGTGATCGCCAGCAGGAGCAGGACGAAGTCAGGGCCGCCTCGCAAGGCGAGGGCAACGCGGTCGCCGCGCCGGGCGCCAGCCGCCGCCAGGCGGCCCGCCAGCATCTCGACCCTGTCCGCCACCTGCGCGTACGTCAGTACCTGACCGCTCTCGGGCACGACGAACGCCGGCCGTGCTGGCTCGCCCCGGGCCAGCAGCGCGCTGAGCGACTCGCCGCCGGGCAGATCGGTTCCTTCGGTCATCGGCTGGCCTCCGGTTGGTTAATGCGCTGCTGGCTAGTCTGCCGTGGCACCGCCGCTCTCGGCATCTCCGCTGGTCAGGCTCCCCTGCGGGCGCGGCGGGGGAGCGGTGCCTCGGGCAGCCGCTACGCGACAACGCCCATCTTCCCCGGCGACCCCAAGTGCAGGCGGCAGCTGTGGAACTGCGTCAACGCCCATCCCCGGGCGCCGCGCTGCGACCAGGGATCGGGTTACACGCTTGAGCAGATTCAGTCACTGGGCACCCACACCGGCACGCACATCTCCGCTCCCTGCCACTTCCACGAGAACAAGCGGTGCCTCAGCCGCCTGCCGGAGAAATTCTTCGGCCTGCGCCCGCTGATCGTCATCAACGTCAAGCCGGTGATCCTGGCCCGGCACGGCAACGGCGACTTCTTCGTCACCGCCAGCTACCGCCGCCCCTGCGGTGCGTTTTCCCCGGGCCGGGCTCTGGCCGCCCTCATCAGGGCTTGAGCCTGGCGGTGCCGTTGCCAGCGCCGGGGCGCCCGGCCGCGTCGCTCCGTCCCCGCGCGACGGCCACCATGCCGAGCAGCGCCGCCAGCGGGGCGACCAGCGCGATGAAGCCGGACGAGGCGAGGTTGCCGAGGGCATCGAGGGCGCCGGCGAAGCCGACGATCAGGACGGCTACCGCTACCAGCCCCCACCCGTGCAGGAACAGCCGCAGCGGGAACGGCGGCTCGGGCGCGGTCACGTCCGCGACGGCGGTAACCGGCTTCGTTGCCCGGCGCTCGGTCATGCCCTCGCGCACCCGCGCCATGATCATCAGGCTGCCCGGCTGGTCGGCGATCAGCAGCAACTCGTCCGGGTGGGCCGGGTCGGGGCACTGCGACAGCGAGCTGCCGCCGGCCGCCCACGACACCACCTGCCAGCCGTTTGACGGCCGGATGCGGTACCGGGCCTGCTCGCCGGTGACCACCGTTTCCGGCCCGTCGATGACCACCGGCGGCGCCGCGCCCCCGTTGGCGCTCACGGCCTCCTCCGCTGCCGCCTGCGAATCGCCGCCGCCGCGAGCCGCCGCGCGGTCCGGCGCGCCCGCTTCCGCGGTCACGGTGAACTGGCGGCGGGCGAGCTGCTCGGCGAGCCGGATCTGGCGTGCCTGCACGTTCCAGGCCATGGCGACGATGAGGCCGCCGAGCGCGGCGGCGCCGAGCCCGAGCAGGACGGCGACAGCGGGGTGACTGGCGCCGGCGGCGGCTGTGAGCATGTCGCCTCCCTGAATGGGCGGTCCGGTGCGTGGCCAGGGTTCCCGCTCGTCACCAGCCGCCGGGGAAGGCCGGCCGCTGCGAGCATCTCTCCTGTATCACGATGGTATTCAAACATATAAGCGAATCGGGCGGGAAGCCGGGAATCGCCTCAGGCGGCCGCGGGGCGCGGAAAATCAGGAGCCTTCCCGCGGTCCCGTGCGGTACGGTCCGGCCGTGGACGATGAGGATGCGGGTTCGACATCTACGACGTCGCCACGCAGGCAATGAGCTCGAACTACTTCGAGATCTCCGACGGCCGCGGCGACTGCACCTCGTACCCGTTCCGGTACGTGTGGCCGTCCGAGCTCGACCTGATGGCGCGGATCGCGGGCCTGCGGCGCCGCAGCAGATCCGCGAGTGGGCGTTCCGGGGCTGCGGCTGGCACGGTGGCAAGCCGGGAGCATTCCGTTAAGAATCATGAAAGACCATAAGTAACGGATGGCCCGGCGACGCACTGCCGGGCTGTCAAGGCCGGGGCCTGGCCGGCGCGGCGCGCTGGCCCCAGGCCTGCAGCAGCGCGCTGCCGGACAGCTCGCTGACCGCGGCCGCGCGCTGGTCGAGCAGCGCGACGCAGGCCGCGTACCCGCCGCCGGGGCTGAGCGTGCGCAGCGTGACGCGGCCGGGGACGTCGGGCCGCTCGTCCCAGCGCAGCAGGCGGGGCCCGGCCATCGGATCGGAGACGACCAGGCCGGCCAGGCGGGCGCGCAGGCCGTCGCCGGTGGCCTTGACGACCGCCTCCTTGCGCACCCAGTACGAGGCGAACCCGGCGGGCTGCTCCGGCGGCGGCAGCTGCCGGAGCAGCGCCAGCTCCTCGGCGGCCAGCACGTACGACGCGACGGCGGCGATGTCCACCGACGGGCCGGGCAGCTCGACGTCCACGCCGACCGCACCGCCGGCCGCCACCGCGAGCACCACCCGGTCGCCGGAGTGCGAGACCGACAGGCCCAGCCGGCGGTACTGCGGGAAGCCGGTCAGCCGCGGCGGCCCGTGCGGCTTGCCGCAGGTGGCGCAGCTCCGGTCCAGCGGGACGCGGCCCGGCTCCAGCCCGGTGAGCGCGGCAAGGACCAAGCGGGTCATCGCCACCCCGGCGGCGAAGCGATCCCGGTCCTGCGCCCGCAGGTACCTGCCATGGCGGTCGCGCTCGGCCGGATCGAGCATGGCCAGATGGCCCGGCGTCACCTCGCCGGGGCAGGCCCACCACACCTGACAGGCCGATTCGCCCAGCGCCGGCACCTCGGCCACCGGCTCCCACGCCATCACCCCACTCTACTTTCGTGATCTCGGCGAGTTTGCGGGGTTATTGCACCCACAAGTCTCCAAGATCACGAAGGTGAGCCCGGGCCAGTGCTCGGCGGGTGGATGATCCAGATGTTGGGCTCCCAGTACTCGCCGAGATCGCGGTCACGGTCGATGTGGACCGGCGCGAGGCCGGCCGGGAAGACGTAGTCGCCGGTCTCGGGGAGGCGCATGTCCGTCCACGATTCCCACTCGCGGACGGTGCCGGTTATGTGCAGCGACCGGGGTATCACCGGCCCGATCCGGGCGCCCAGCTGAGTGTGCGCCCGGATCCACGGGTCAAAGGGCGATCCGTCGGGGCGCTTCCACCGGGCATAGCGTTCGATGGGGATGGTGGGGTAGCGGTCTTTGCGGCTCGGGCGGACCGGCGCGATCAGGTGATCCAGGCCTGCCTCGCGCGCCAGGCCCGACATTGCCCGCAGCACCGTGCCTGACAGCCGCCTGCCTTGATGGCGCGGCGGGATCTCGGCCGCCAGCGCGGAAACGGCCGTGGGCTGCCCGCCGGCTGCCCGCAGGCCGAAGCCGGCCGCGATCGTCGCGTCGATGCCCGGCCACAGGCCAGAATCGGTGCCGTCCCATGCGACCGGGATGGTGTGCCCCTTGGCCAGCACTGTCCCGTCGCCGGGGTCGCAGAGCACGAACTGCCACTCCGGGAAGACGTCGTACAGCTGCGCCCAGTAATGGTTGAGCGTCTCGCCATGCCGGTTGTACTCGGGCCAGATCTCAGCGAACAGCCCGCCGAAGGTCTCCCAAAGCTCCGGCCGGTCGCTGTAGCGGACAACCTGCGGATCCACCCCACCAAGTATCCCGGCGCCCCGGTGCGCCCCGTCATGGGCCCGGGCGAACCTGCCGCTTCCCGTCCCGCGCGGGAGCGGCGGGCATCGGCCGTCCGCGGGCATCATCGGACGGCTCAGCGGCCGGCGGCGGCTTCCTCGATGATCGCGGCGGCCTTGCGCACGCCCTGGCGCTGCTGGATGACGGCCGCGGCCCGGCGCAGCCGCCCCCGCAGTTCCTCGTCAGCGAGCAGCCGGCGCAGCGCGCCGTGCATGTCGGCATCGGTGAAACGGTACGTGTCGAGCCGCACGCCGAGGCCGAGCTCGTGCACGCGCTGCGCGTTGTCGTACTGGTCCCAGAACAGCGGCAGCACGATCATCGGCTTGCCGAAATGCAGGCACTCGGTGGTCGTGTTGTTCCCGCCGTGCGTGATCACCAGGTCGGCGAGCGGGATGACCGAGGCCTGCGGCACGAACTCAGCGCCCCACATGTTGGGCGCCAGCGTGATCTCCTCGTGCAGCGGCCCCATAGACACGATGTAGCGGTACGGGGTGGCCGCCAGGCAGTCCACCACCCGCTGCATCAGGCTGGTGTCCGCCGAGCCCAGGGAGCCCAGGGAAAAGTAGATCAGGGCGCCGTCCGGGCCGGCCAGGCTGGCCGGCCGGGTGAACCGCTCGTCCGTATCCCGCACCGACGAGTCAAGCCGGTGCCAGGCTGCCCCGAGGCCCTCGGCGCGGGGGTAATCGGCCAGCTCCGGGTAGACATACAGGTTGACCGCCCCTTCGTGGATGAACTCAAGGCGCGGCAGCGCGGGCGCGCCTGCCTCGGTGACCCACGCGTTGAACTCCTCCCACAACGGCAGGTGCACCCGCTCGTACTCGGCCCGGAATTGCCGCCATCCGGCCTGGTCGCCGGCCGGATAACCGGAGAATGCCGGGGGGACGTCCGGGCCCTTGATCTCCAGCGGATTGCAGGACACGATCCGGATGAACGGGACTCCCGCGGTCAGCAGCGCCGGAAAGGAGATCACGTTGTCCTCGACGATCACGTCGGGACGTACCCGGCGGATGATCTCTTCCAGCTGCGGCTGGCAGTACCGGGCACCGCGGGTCAGCTCGGCGAACACCGGCTGGATGAAGGCTTCCAGCTGCTCGATGGTCGGCCTGCGGAATTCCGGCGCGGTCTGCGCGATGTAGTCCTTCCAGAACTGGCCGGGGTCGCCGTCCTGGCCGGCCGGCGGCGCGAGATCGACCAGCTCCTCGTCGAAGCCCAGCGGCTGGAGCCGCCCCTTCCACGAGGCCTCCGCCGCGAACACCACCCGGTGCCCGCGGCGGCGCAGCACGTCACCGATGCCGATGCAGTTGTTGGTGGGCCCGTATGCGCTCTCCGGCACCAGCATGATGGTGGCCGGCCGCTCGGTCATGCTGGATTTCCCGCCTTCCATCGCCGATCGCCGCGCCGGGATCGGCGCAGGGCACTCCGGCGGTGAAGATCGCTGTGCCGAATACTACGGCCTGGGCTGCCTTCGCCGGCTGCCGCCCGCGGGCTTCGGACGTCATCCGCGGCTGCCGCAGCCCCGTTCCCTGGCCAGGCGGAGCATCGCGCTGGCCATCTGCGCCGTGGACGGCGGCGCGGGCAGGCCGGGGGCGTCCCGGCGCTGGAACCCATCCAGCGCCAGCGCCGTGAACCGGCGCCAGGCGTCCGGGGCGTCGGCGCGGGTGACGTCCGCGACGGCGGCATTGCCGATGAGCAGCAGCAGCAGGTCCTCGCCGACGAAGTCCGCGCGTAGCCGGCCGGCCGCCTTGGCGCGCTCGACGAGCCTGATCACCTTGTCGTTGGCGAGCCTGCGGACCTGCTCGACGTGGGCATCGGCGGGCAGCGTCATGGACAGCAGGTCACTCAGGCCGCGGTCGCCTGCCTGCATCTCGCAGATCCGCTCGACGAAGCTGGCGAAGCCGGCCCACGGGTCCGGGACGGCCAGGGCCTGCTCGGCCGCCTCCGCGTACTGGGTGACCTTCTCGATCAAGGCGGCGGCGACGAGCTGCTCGCGGGCCGGGAACCGGCGGTACAGCGTGGCAATGCCCACCCCGGCGCGCGCGGCGATCTCCTCAAGCGGCGCTTCGAGGCCGTGCTCGGCGAACACGTCCCGGGCGGCGGCCAGGATCGCGGCGCGATTGCGCTCGGCGTCCGCCCGCAACCGCCGCGGCGCCGCCGGCGGGTCATCCGGGCTGGTCAGGGGGCGGGACGTCATGTGCTCATCGTAGGTGACGCGGAGCCGCGCCTCTGGAACTGCTAGTTTTACCGGAGGGATGCCTCCACATACTCCGCGGCTGCCGGAGTGCCCGACCCGGCGCGGGCCGGGCAGCCGCGCGGCCGGACCCGGCCGGCCGCGCAGTCCCCGTTACCCTTCCTCGCGGCTCTCCCGCGAGAACGGAGAGGCCTCATGGAAACACGCCCCGCCCCCTGGATCAGCGCTTTGCGGCACTCCCACGACCTACTGCGTGCGGCGGCCGAGCCGCTCGACGCCGGCCAGCTGCGACGGCCCTCGTACGACCCTGGCTGGTCGATCGCCCAGGTGCTCTCGCACCTGGGGTCGCAGGCCGAGATCTTCGGCCTGTTCCTGAACGCCGGCCTTAGCGGGCAGGACCCGCCGGGGCGAGACGCTTTCCCGCCGATCTGGCAGGCGTGGAGCGAGCGGAGCCCGCAGGCCCAGGCAGCCGATGCGCTGCACGCCGACAAGGCGGTGACCGAGCGGTTCGAGTCCCTGGACGCCGGCCAGCTCGAGCGGCTGCGGCTGCGGCTCTTCGGCATGGACCTCGATGCCGCCGGGCTGGCGCGGCTGCGGCTGAGCGAGCATGCCGTGCACACCTGGGACATCGCGGTGGCGCTGGACCCGGCGGCGACCGTGGCCCCCGATGCGGTAGGGCTGCTGATCGACACGCTGGGCCGGCTCGCGGCGAGAACCGCCAAGCCCGGCGGGACGCGCCGGAGGCTGCAGATATCGACGGTCAGCCCGGTCCGGCATTTCACCCTGGACATCGGCGAGAGCGTCACGCTGGCGCCCGCTCCGAGTAGCGAGGGCCTCCCCGAACTGGCCCTGCCCGCGGAGGCGCTCGTCCGCCTCGTCTACGGGCGCCTCGACCCCGCCCACACGCCGCCCGTCGAGGCCCGGCGGGTCGACCTCGACGAACTGCGGCCAATCTTCCCCGGGTTCTGAGCACGGACCTGGCCAGCAGTCATGCTGGCACCGGCGTCAGCAAGTACGTCTGGAGGTTCGGCGCATCGTGGCAGCATCGCCATCCCATCCGATACGCTTCTGCAATCATCTGGTGGGATGCCCGACGGGGGGAGCCCGCCTCCCTGCTCATGGGGTATCCCGTTGAGCTCAGGGAGTGAGCATGCGCAGATTAATCACGGCGGCATGTGCCGCCGGGCTGGGGGTCACACTCAGCGCGACCGTCGCGGCATCAGCGACGGCAACGGCATCGTCAACGATCGTGGTAAGGCCAGGACAGTCGATCCAGGCCGCGGTCAACAGGGCCAGGCCGGGCGACACGATCTTGATCAAGCCGGGCGTGTACCACCAGTCCGTCCAGATCCGCAAGAACGGCATCACGCTCCGCGGGTCCGGCGACTTCCGTGGCGGGACGGTTCTCAAGCCTCCGGCGTCCTTCCCGAAGACACTGTGCAACGGCGCATTCGGCCCGACGGGCGTGTGCGTACTCGCGAGGAAGCTGAACACCAAGACCGGCGCCGTCCTCGCGCCCGTCCGCAATGTCAGGGTGACAGCCCTGCGCGTCGCCAATTTCCCGGCCAACGGCGTCTTCGGCTACGGTACGGTCGGCCTGCGCGTGACCAGGGTCGCGGCCATCAACGACGGCGGTTACGGCATCTCCAGGTTCGCCTCCTCCCGGACCGTGTTCGCTAACGACATCGCGATCGGCAATGACGAGGCCGGCTTCTACGTCGGGGACTCACCGCATGCCGACACCGTGGTGCGGGATAACCGGGCCCGCGGCAACCTGTTCGGAATCTTCATCCGGCACGCCCGGCATATGCTGATCACCGGCAACCGCCTCAGCCGGAACTGCCAGGGTATCCTGGTGCTCGACGACGGACAGCCTGGAGGCGCGGGCAACACCACCATCCGGGAAAACAGTGTCTTCAGGAACAACAAGTTCTGCCCGAAGAACGAGGAAACGCCGGTGGACATCCACGGTGGCGGTATCTGGCTGCTGGGCGCGACCCACACCCGGGTAGTGCGCAACAGCGTGCAGGGCAACCGCGGCCAGCAGGTCAATTCCGGCGGCATCGTGGTGCTGAGCGCCCACAAGCTGACCGGGGGCAGCAACCCCAGGTTCGACCTGATCGCCAGGAACACCGCCTTCCGTGACCGCCCGGCAGACCTTATCTGGGATGGCACCGGAAGGCATGTCACGTTCCGGGCCAACCGCTGCAGGCGCTCGATCCCGGCGGGACTCTGCCACTGATACCGCGCGCCAACTGATACCGCGCGCCAACGTCAGCGCCGGGTGCCGGTAACCGGCACCCGGCGCTGAGCCTTCCCGGCGCCGTAGGGTGGGCGTACCGGGCCGCCGCGGCCTGCGTTCACCGGGCAGGCTGACTGGATCGCCGCCGGGCGGCGCCGTACCAGCCCTGGCACCCGGATCCCGGCCGGGACTGATCGCCGCCTGCCGGGCGGCTAGGCCGGCTGCGCCCCGACGCGTTCCCTGACCTCCTGCACCGCCCAGTTGTTGCCGTCCGGGTCGCTGAAGAAGGCGAACTTGCCGCCATCTCGCGCGTCAAGCACCTGGATCTCGGAGACTTCGACCCCCCGCGCAGTGAGCTCGGCGCGGGCTGCGTCGAGGTCGGTGACGACAAGCTGGTAGCTGGCCCCCGGCCCGCGCCCGGCGTCCGCGGGCAGCAGCACGGGCCCGATGACGACCGAGCACGCCGACCCGGGCGGCGTCATGTGCACCACCCGCATCGCCGGGTTGGGCATGGTGTCAGCGTCCAGGTGAAACCCGAGCTTGTCGAGGTAGAAGCGCTTCGAGGCGTCCACGTCGGTGACCGGGACCACTACGACTTCCAGCTTCCAGTCCATGATCGGTGTCCTTTCGGTCGGCACGCTCTCACCTACCCCGCGCCGGATCACTCCATCCGGCCGGGCGCGGACGCGGCTGGCCGGGCCGGCCGCGCGGCCCGGTAGCAGCGAAGGTGCCTGCCGGCGGAGCGGGCGAGGGCTGCGCCCGCGCGTCGGTGACCGGCGCCGCCGCCGCGGCGAACCTGGCCAGCCCGGCGCCGTGGACCAGCCGCCCGGGGAACGGGTCCGCGGCCAGCCGCCGGGCCAGCCCGGCAACGGGAAGCGCCTGCCGCGACCCGGCCACCACCAGGTTGCCG
>WNGG01003048.1_pt1 | contig 27991 bp, 20 predicted proteins | sample 5400661 | NCBI WGS metagenome assembly WNGG01 (sample SAMN13153372, study PRJNA577476) | soil metagenome | isolation source: 100 cm soil or saprolite under Garry oak tree replicate 1 | place: USA:California | collected 2016-06-15
GCCCGAAAACCATCTCAATGATCCCCGCGATTCCTAACACGGACGATAACGGAAAGCCGGGGAAGGGTGTGACGCTCGGAACACCGAATACCTTCTGCGTACCATGCGTGATGAAATTCACAGCCACAACAATTCTCAAAATGCTTAGCAGCCGCGGCGCCCAGATCGGGAGAAGCGCGTTTGGATCAGGCATAGGGCCTACCGTAGCATGATGAGCCTCGAATTACGCCAATGACGCGAATGGCGTGTTCGCGTCATTGGCGTGATTCGCGGCTTGATGTTCTTATTGGTTCCCAAAGACCCTCTCGCGCAGGCGTTCGAAACGCGGGTCTCCCCGAAGAGGATCCATCTTCGGATCGACGTCCAGCAGACAAAATGTTGTGCCCAGGCCTCGGCGATCATTCGCTCGTAATCTACGTATTGCCCTTTGTTTTGGATTAAGGTCTTGAAGGCACGGAATGCCTGTGGTCTCAAGTCCAGCTCAACGCCATCTCGCAGCAGCCTACCCGTGGCCAGCTCTTAGAACGGCCCAATTTCGATTTCCTGTACGGTCGAGCGCATGGAGCCTGCGAATTATATCCTAAAGTTTTTGACGTTTTTTTGATTTCCAATCGGTTCCCTATGGAGTTAAAGTCGCGTACCTACAGCCTCATGGTGCAAATGCGGATATGTCTATAGCTAGCGGTGCGAACTCTACAATCGTGCGGCTGTTGCAATGGGATGAGCAATAGGAGGTCGAAGAAAATGACGTCGAAAAAAATCGTGTTTTTGCCAGTCGTTCTCGCGCTGGTGCTGTCTCGGCCGGCACTCTGGGCTCAGTCCGCGAGCACGTCCGCTCTGACCGGAACCGTTACCGATCCCACGGGCGCTGTGCTTCCGGGTGTGACCGTGACCGCGACGGCCGTCGCGACCAATCAATCCCGGACTGTGGTCACAACCGAGAGCGGCGTGTATCGTATTCCGCTGCTCGATCCGGGTTCGTATAAGGTGCGATTTGGTTTGCCGGGTTTTAAGACATCCGAAGTCACGGAGGTCAACTTAGCCGTTACGGAAACCGCGGTTCTCAACCGGATGTTGGAACTCGGTGCTGCCAGTGAAGAGGTGACGGTGGAAGCCATCGTCGAAGCACTCCAGACCGCGACTTCGACATTAGGCACCACCGTGACCGGAAACGTGATCGGCAACATGCCGCTCGTGTCAAGGAACTTCACTGCGGTCTTGGGAATGTCCACGGGTGTCGCCGTCGCTGCAACGAACGGAACTGCCTTTGGCAAAGGCACGGAAAACATGAGCGTGAACGGCGCGAATCCGGAGAAGAACAACTTCCAAATGGACGGCGTTTCTATCAACAACGCGGCGGGTAACAACGAAGCCGCGGACGCGGGCCTTTACACCGGAATCGCTGTCCCCAATCCCGATGCCATTCAGGAATTCAAAATTCAAACATCGACCTACGATTCGAGCTACGGCCGGAACCCTGGAGCGAACGTCAACGTTGTAACGAGGGGCGGAAGCAACGAGTTTCATGGGACGTTGTTTGAGTTCCTCCGCAACGAAGCGCTCAACGCGAACGATTTTTTCTATAACCGTGATCGCCGTCCCGGCTCACCGGACAAGCAGATACTGCGGCAAAACCAGTTCGGCGGCACGCTCGGCGGACCGGTCCTGAAAGACAAGGTGTTCTTCTTCGGCAGCTATCAGGGTACGCGTCAGTTCAACGGCGTTGCCGCCAACGGCACGACGTCGGCAACACTGTATCCCGTGCCGGACAACCGCGAAGCGCCGGATTTTGCGGCGCGGTTAGGGGCAGCTACCTGCGGGTATCCCACCAGAGCCGGATCGATCTCCGTGGCTTGCAATGGTTCCAATATCAATCCTGTGGCCATTGCTCTTCTGCGAGTGAAACTGCCGAATGGCAGCTATTACATTCCCGGCTCCGGTACGAGCGGTACGAGGCAGCAGCTCTTCAGCATTCCCGCAAAATACCGTGAAGACCAATACATCGGAAACGGCGATTGGATCATCAGCGCCAATCACAGTTTGCAAGCGCGGTATTTTGACGCCAGAAACCCGTTCGAATATCAATTGAATGGCCAGTTGCCGGGCCGAGTCCAGACCGATAAGCGCAGCAACAAGTCGGGGCTCCTCCGGCTCACCTCTATTCTGAGTCCCGTGTTGGTGAACCAGGCCCGCGTCTCCCTCCAACGCATTATTGAAAGAGGGTCAGAGACCGTGCCTTACACGCCGCAGGAGGTCGGCATCAAGCCGCTCGTGGATATCACGTGCTGCAATGGAACGACCGGCGGCACCTATACACAGCCGCCAGTCATGACCATCCTGGGCGCATTTAATATTGGCGGTGCATTGACTCCTTCGAACGCGCCCACGACTCAAATCCAGCTCTCGGACCAACTTTCGTGGACAAGGGGATCGCATACCCTGCGTAGTGGTTTCGAGTACGAATTCGTCCGCTGGCCGCTCACGTTCGGCGGCCTGGGTCGAGGAAACCTGCAGGTGAACTCCTTCGCCGATTTCTTGATCGGTCGCGCGGGTTGTGCCCCGGCCGACACGACGTGCAGCCCATCCAATCCTGGCAACACCACGGGTTCACCCTCCAGCAGCTTTAATCTCTGCTTGTTCTGCGTGCGTAGCGGGGTGAATGGGATCGTGCACAACTACGCGTTACGCAACCAGTATGCCTTTTTCCAGGACGACTGGACGGTGAACCGCCGTTTAACGCTGAACATTGGTGTCCGTTGGGAACGCTTTGGCCAGCTTGGCGACAAGTATGGGAACCTGACGAATTTTTGGGCAGCCGACCTAAGGTCCGTTCCGATACCTCCAAGTGCGCCCAGCACGGACCCGCGTGCCTTCACTGGATACGTAGTACCCAACAACTACGATACTCGGGCCATCTCCCAAGGAGGCCACGGTCCGATTCCTGCTGGTGTCCGGCAGTTTGATGGGAAGTTTGCATCGGAAAACCGGATTCCACTGGGCAACTTCGGTCCCAGGATTGGTTTCGCATGGCAGCCTGTAGGGGATGGCCGCTTTGTCGTGCGTGGCGGCGCCGGTATTTTCTACGACCGCGTCGGTATCAACCGGATGGTTCACGCCGTTCAGGAAGGAAGGCCGTACGCCGATACTCTCACGGTGCAACACGACGTTGCGAGTTTGCAGAGCCCGTTCCAGGACCGGCCTCTGGCTTTGTTGCCCCGGTGGTACGATTTCAACCGCCTTACCGGCTCTAACTTTGATTCTCCCTACTACGACCACATCCAGACACCTCTGGTCCGCCAATACAATTTGGGTATCCAGTACGAAGTGGTGAAGTCGTATGTACTGGAAGTCGCCTACGTCGGATCCAGTGGGATCAACATTGGCGACTACAGCCACAATGTGAATGTCGCTCAGTTGGCCAGCCCGTCGAATCCCATCAACGGTATCACGACGAACACGGTTCAGAACGCCAGCGCTCGTGTGCCCTATCTGGGTTTCACGCCAATCGGCCTACAAAAGAACGCATTTGATGCGATTTACAACTACAACAGCCTGCAAACGACGATCCGCAAGCAGTTCTCCCGTGGCTTCGGCTTCCAGGCGGCGTACACGTTTAGTAAGAACCTCTCCAATGTTGGCTTCAACTCAGCCAACATCAACAACCCGAATGACATGGACCAGCAGTATGGACAAACGCCGTACAGCCGGCCGCACCGGTTCTTCGCGGGCTATCAGTACGAATTGCCGTTCAAGGCCAGCGGAGTGGTTGGAAAGTTCGTTCAGGGATGGTCTGCCTCCGGAGCGACACTGATTCAGAGTGGGAACCCGCTCACGTTGTTCGATGGACGCGGCGGAACAATTTACACTGGAGGCCCGCCGACCAATGGTTCCGACAAGGGCGCAAGCCGCGCGCAACTCTGTCCTGGGGTAACCTATGACCAGATTGCCACTAGCGGGAGCGTAAAGGACCGGCTCGGCAGAGCGGGCGACCTCAGCGTTAAGCGTTTCTTCAACGCTTCTGCGTTTTGCGCTCCGTCCGCCATCGGCAACGGAACGGACTTCGGGAACGCCGGCATTGGCATCGTTCGCGGTCCAGGCCAAACCAACACCGATTTCTCGATCACGAAGACGACACCAGTTGGCGAGAAACAGACCATTCAGTTCCGCAGCGAGTTCTTCAATCTGTTTAATCACCCGCAATTCGCGATTCCGTCCACCGTTGTGGGCAATCAGACGCTTTATCCCAGTTCGCCAATCTTCGGGTTGATCACGGCGACTTCTATAAACCCGCGCTTGATCCAGTTCGCGCTGCGGTACCAGTTCTGATCGCGGTTTAATAGGCTGAAATCAGGGCCGGCTTTCCTTAGAGAATGAGGGCAGCCGGCCTTTTTGTTTGCGGTTCCAGGCTTGGCTGACATTCGCAGTTCGAGGTTAGCCTGGTCAAATTTGAAAGCGCCGACGATCTCGCCAGGACAAAATAATGTCGCGTTGGCGCCTGGGAAGTTTCGGCAGGCGTGAAACATATTTTCCCCTAGGGGAAATCGTTTTCTCCACAGGGGAAAAACTTTTGGCAGCCCCGAAATTGTTTTCGCAGCCCGAAAAAACTTTTCGCCGTATGGAAAACGCTTTTTTCCGCGCTTCCCTAAATTTTAGCGACCCGAAAAATGTTTGGGCATGCCCGAACATTTTTCTTTCGGGCAGAACTATTCAGTATTAGGGATGTAGGGCGGTCTCTGCCGCTCCGCGGCTCTGGAGTTTGGACATTTTACTCCGTGATTTGCCCGCGTACTTCGGCGGCCGTCGCAAAAACACACGTTTCGTTGCGAGGGGTTTGTTCGCATCGAAACGTGCGTCTGTTTTTTTTTGCCGCGGAGCGGCGTAAGAACATAGCCCCGGGCGTGAGCCCGGGGTTCGTGTCGGTGTCGAACCCAGCCCCGGAAGGGGCGAAAGAGTCGACCCGGAATCTTTCGCCCCTTCGGGGCTGGCCGCGTGTTGATACCGATACCCCGGGCTCGCGCCCGGGGCTGCGTTCTTATGCCGCTCCGCGGCTGAAACAACATCCTGAGAAATCATCGAATTGTCCAAACCGCCCGCACGGTGAACCAGACGCGCTGCCTTTTCGGTTGACATATCTATCTGCCTGACATAACTATCCGCGAAATGAGTGTCCGCGATTCTGGGTAATGGTGCTCGAAATTGAAGAGCCGATTCAGAAGGGGGGATGTATGAGGCATGTTTGTTGTGCATTGTTAGCTGTGGTGCTTTTCAGTAGCGGACTATGGGCGCAGGCTGTTTCGACAGCCCAAATCACGGGAACGGTCAAGGATCAGAGTGGCGCCGTCTTACCGGGTGCGGAAGTTACGGTGACGCAAACGGACACAGGTGTCAGCCGGAACGTCGTCTCCGATGAGACGGGATCGTACACGCTGCCGAACCTGCCGATCGGTCCTTATAAATTGGAAGTCTCTCTGCCGGGATTCCGGACATACGTGCAGACGGGAATCGTACTGCAGGTCAACAGCAATCCCTCGATTCATGTCGTGCTCGGGATCGGTCAGGTCACCGAGACTGTCGAGGTTCAGGCAAGCGCAACCATGGTGGAAACTCAGAGTACCGGCGTCGGGCGAGTCGTCGATGCCGAACACATCGAGCAAATGCCGCTCAACGGGCGGCGAATCACCGACCTTATTTTCCTGGTCGGAGCAGCCGTTTCGACTCCACCGGCCGATTTGAATTCTGCCAAGAATTATCCAAATCCGGCTTTGGTCAGCGTTGCGGGCGGCTTAGCCAACGGCATGACCTACCTGCTCGATGGTGGAACTCACAATGACCCATTCAACAATTTAAACCTGCCGATGCCGTTCCCGGATGCGATCCAGGAATTCAAAGTCGAGACGAGTGCCTTGCCCGCTCAGTATGGGCATCATTCCGCTGCTGCTGTCAACGCCGTGACGAAGTCCGGTACGAATGACTTACACGGCAATGTTTTCGAGTTTGTCCGGAATTATCTCTTCAATGCCCGAAACTCCTTTGCGCCTGAGCGCGATTCGCTGAAGCGCAACCAATTCGGAGGAACCGCCGGCGGGCCGATCGCGAAGAATAAGCTGTTTTTCTTTGGAGGCTATCAGGGCACGATCCAGCGATCGAACCCCGGCAAGAGCACGGCGAACATTCCCACACCGGCAATGCTTCAGGGCGATTTTACAGGCATCGCTTCAGCGGCATGCAACGCTGGCCGTCCGATCACGTTGAGGGCGCCTTTCGTCAACAACCGAATCGATCCCGCGCTGTTGAGTAAGCCTGCCTTGAAGATGACCTCGTATTTCCCGACGCCGCCCGATACGCTGTGCGGACAGATCACTTTTGGCGGCCTCGATAACTTGAACGAGCACACGTACCTCTACAAAGTCGACTATCAACGTACGTCTAATGATTCGATCTTTTTCCGGCACTATATTGCTGATGCGTATCTCCCATCGCCTTATAACAACAACAATCCCCTCACCTTGACGTTGTCCGGTGCGGACGATCTGGCGAATTCAGGTGTGTTGGGAGATACTCATGTGTTCGGCCCGGGCACGATCAACTCTTTCCGTGCGACGTTCAACCGGGTTGGAATTACGAAGTTCCAGGTGCCGATCTTCACGCCGGCGGACCTGGGAATCAAGATCACACCGTTAATACCAAACCACATTCGAGTGGCTGCCGGCACTTTCCAAAGCATTTCGGTGTTCGGTTATCCCAGCAAAGTGCCGACGGCGAGTTACCAGCTTTCTAATGATTTGAGTCTGGTTCGAGGAAGGCATCAGATTGGAATCGGAGTGAACTACATTCGCTCCATCCAGAACATGTACAACTTGCTGGATACATCCGGTTCCTTCACCTTCAGTTCGCAACAAACCGGTCTGATCTTGAGCGACTTCTTCACAGGGCAACCCTCCACCTATGCTCAGGCGAATATCGCGCAAGACCACGCGCGCATGCGCTATTTCGGACTGTATGTCCAGGACAGTTGGAAGGCCACGCCGCGGTTGACTGTGAGCGCCGGCCTTCGTTGGGAACCGTTCACGGGCGTGAAGAAACTGCGGAACGAGTTGGTCCACTTCGATCAGGCAGCGTTTGATGCGGGTGTGCGTTCGAAATTGTATGTAAATGCTCCAGCAGGTCTGCAATTCCCTGGCGACCCCGGGTTTGACACTGGTGGAAAGACGAACCACACCGACTGGATGAATTTTGCGCCTCGTCTCGGCGTCGTCCTGGATCCTAAAGGAGACGGTCGTATGACGGTGCGCGCCTCGTGGGGAATGTTCTATGATCTGCCCCACACGCTGTTCTTCTATGCGTACTCGACGGCGCCACCGTGGGGCTATCGGATCCAGCTGACCAATCCAGCAGGTGGTTTTACCGACCCGTGGAAAGACTACCCGGGTGGAGATCCATTTCCGACACGCCTCACATCGGATATCAAGTTTCCAGCGGGAGGTGTCTTTGCGACCAACAACTTCGACCTGAAGACGACCTACCTCGAGCAGTGGAATCTCACTGTCCAGAAGCAGATTGGGCAGAACTGGTTGGCGTCCGCGAGCTACCTTGGAAACAACTCCATTCACCTGTGGACCAACACCGATATTAACGCCGCCGCCTACTTGGGTACGGGGCCTTGCACGATCAATGGGATTTCCTACCCGACATGCTCGACCACAGCGAACACGCAACAGCGCCGCAGGCTTTCCTTGCAGAAAGCGAGTGAGGGACAGTACTACGCGCAACTGCCGCAACTCGATGACGGCGGGACCGGTACCTACAATGCGATGTTGCTTTCGGTTCAGCACCGCCTGACGAGGGGACTGACGTTATCCAGCAATTACACCTGGTCGCACTGCATTTCGGATCTTGTGACGTCGGAATTCAGAAACAACCTCTATCAAGACCCGACTAATCGAGCGTACGATCGCAGCAATTGCACGGGGACGGATCGACGGCATCTCTTCAATTTTTCGACCGTGGTGTCCATGCCCACGTTTTCAAACCAATGGGTACAGAAGGTGGCGGGGAATTGGAGGCTCTCACCGATTTTCAGAACGCAATCCGGTCCATACCTCAGTATCACAAGCGGCGTCGACACGGCCCTCAACGGAATTGCCGGCCAGCGCGTCGATCAGCTCGTCGCCCAGCCGAAAGCCGAAAACCCGACCCTCGATCAGTTCTTTGTACCGAACGCGTTTGCCCAGCCGGCCAACGGAAAATTTGGAAACATGGGCGCTGCCAATATTCAGGGGCGCGGGAGTTTCCAGTTTGATTTCGCTCTGAGCAGAGACTTTCCGATTCGGGAAGGGCAACGGTTGGAGTTTCGGGCCGAAGCGTACTCCCTATTGAACCACCCGATACTTGGCCAACCTAACCAGACTATGGTCAACGTTCCAACGAACATCAATTTCAACACCACCAATTTTGGCAAAACCACGTTCAGCACTGGCGAGCGAATTATGCAGTTCGCGTTGAAGTACCAGTTTTAGGAAGGGGGCCAGGGGCCCAGGGATCAGGGATCAGGGATTTGGGATTAAGGAGCCCGGATTAGGCCAAGTAGACCCGACCCTTAGCCCTTGACCCCTGGGTCCGGTCCGTCAGCGGAGCCGGCTGGAGCGGTGTCAGTTGGTCGTCGGGTTGTTTGACAAGTACATATCTTTGTGTTGTCTTATGCTTATCGAATCTCCGGAGGAATTAACTTCTTCCCCGTCCGCTTATCACCTACAATCAGCCACGGGGTTGATTTGCCAGAAGTAAAGATTGACAAGGGCGTTACAAAACCCGACTCCGAAGTGATCAAAAGCTGTCTGAACGGGGATCAAATCGCCTGGAATGAATTGATCGACCGGTACCAACGTCTCATCTACTCTGTAGCTCGCACATTGTCTCGATCACATGAAGACACAGCGGATGTGTTTCAGCAGGTTTGCCTGGAGCTTTATCAGCGCCTCCCAGAACTGCGTGACGCCGAAACCCTGCCTGCCTGGCTAATGACCGTAACGCGGCGGCAAGCCGCTGCGGTGTGGAAAGCGCGCAAGGCGTCGGTCCCGCTCAACGGTGAGTATCCCAGCGTCGAAACTCACATTGGGTGGATCGAAAACGAGCATATCGTCGAACGCGCGATGCTCGATCTTCCGCAACGATGCCGCTTGTTGATCGATCTGCTTTACCTCCACCCATCCCAACTCAGCTATGCCGCCGTGGCCGAGCGTCTGAGAATGCCCGTTTCCAGCATTGGACCGACGAGAGCGCGCTGCCTGGAGAAACTCCGAAAGCTTCTGAGCTAGAATGGGCCCGCTGGAACTGTTGAACAGGACTGAAGAGGACCTGAGGGACTGGACGCTCTCTCAAGACCTGTCCGCCTTGCAGAAGACGCTTGACGAAATCTGGCAGCAAATTCGAAACGGCCACCTTTATGCGGGGCAGCCTCGCAGCGTAGAGTCCGAGCGGGGCGTGTCGCTAGCCAAAGCTTGCCTTCAAATTGCAGCGCATTCGGGGAACGACCGGCTACTGGTGCAGTCCTGGAGGATGCTGGCTTACACCCTGACGGCGAATGAGCAATACGAAGAATCGCTTCCTTATTATGAGTGTTCTGTCAGTGGCTTGCAGGCCATGGGCGAGGCCCGTCCGGCCGCGCGCGCGCGGCTCGGATATATCGCCGCGCTTTTTCACACGGGGCGATACCAGGAAGCTCTGGTGGTGGCGGCGGTTGCGGAAGACTGGTTCAAGAAAAACAACGATGAAGAGGGGTTTGCGCGGCTTTGTAACAACGTTGCCAATCTCTATGACCGTCTGGACGAACACACGCAGGCCTACCGTTACCACCTGACGCATTCCGAAATAATCCAAAAAATCGGTGACCAGGAAGGCCTGGCCAAGTCCTACCTGAATCTCGGAAACTCACTTGCTTCGATGGACCAGTTCGAAAAAGCGGATCAGATGTACGAGAACTCCGAAAACCTCAGCCAGCAACTCGGCATCACCGAACTCTGGGCGCAGGCAAGTTACAACCGTGCGCATCTATACTACCTACGCGGACGCTACAGTGACGCGTTCGGGTCATTCAGCCGGCTTCGTCAGCATTTCGAACGGTCGGGTAGCCGCCGGCATTACGCGCTGTGCGATCTGGATGAAGCGGAAATTTATATCCAGCTGAACCTCTCCAGGGAGGCAGCAACCCTGGCGCGGCGGGCTGCCGAACAGTTCAAAGAAATCCGTCTCCATTATGAAGAAGCCAAAGCGACGGCCTTTCTGGGCGTCGCCTTGCTTCAGATGCGCCGGCATACTGAGGCGCTCGACGCATTCCAAACCGCTCAGAACATGTTCGAGTCGGAGGGCAATCTGTACTGGAGGGGATTGCTTGATCTCTATCGAGCGGAGGTGCATCTATCCCACCAGCGGTATTCGGAAGCGCACGCGTTGGCGGTGCAGGGCAAGACTCTCTTTGAAGGGACGGGCTTTCCTTCAAAGACAATCCACAGCCTCGTGCTTCTGGGCCGGATTGCTCTCGCACTGAACGACGTTTCCGCAGCGGAATCTTTTGCGGCGGAGATATCGGCAGTTACCGAAAGGACTGATGTTCCGCTACTGCTCTTTCCATGCTACGTGCTTTGCGCCGATATTGCGGAAAGAAAACGGGAGTGGGATCGGGCCGAGCACTTCTACGAAATGGCTGTCCATGATCTTGAACTGCACCAGACGCGTTTGCACCATGACGCTCTCAGAGTCACCTTCTTCAAAGGTAAGATTCGGGCGTACGAAGGGCTGGTCCGGCTCGCATTCCGGAAATCCGATCCGAACCAGGCTGTGGCCTCAGCATATACATGGAGCGAGAGGGCGAAGTCACGGGGGTTGATCGACCTGCTCTCGCAGCACCTGCCGGATATTCAGGGACACACCGAGCCGTCCTTGTTAGCGAAAATCGAGAGACTGCGCGAAGAGCTCAACGTCTTGCATGCCAGGTCCAAACCAGAACTCACTCCGATTCCATCGCGAGCTAAATTTGAAAGCATCGCGCTCAAGGAGGACGAGCTGGCCCGGAGCCTTCGCGAGGTTTCCCTCCGCGATCCCGAATACACATCACTGCAACAGGTCTCGGCCGCCACGATCGAGATGATTCAGGAGGTGCTGCCCGATCACACAACACTGGTCGAATACTTCATCGCGCGGGATGAAGTCCTGGTATTCGTCGTCTCCCGATCCGGTGCCGAGGTGCACCGGCAGTTGTGTCCGCTGGATCGAATCATGGACATCCAGGATCGCTTGAGATTTCATCTCGAAACATTCATGCTCGGTGCGGAATACCTGCGCAGCCATTCCGAACAGATTTTCGAAGCGACGAACCATTATCTAATGGAACTCCATCGAAACCTCTTTGCCCCGATCGCCGGCCGTATACGAACGGCTCACATCACGATCGTTCCGCATGGATGCCTGCACCTCCTGCCGTTCCACGCCTTCACGGATGGCACCCAATACATCATCGATAACTTTGAAGTTTCCTATGCGCCCAGCGCCTCCGTTCTGAAGTACTGCCTGGAGAAGAGCGATATTGAAGATGCCGGACCGTGCGTGATCGGGGTTTCCGACGAGATGGCCCCGTTTGTGGAACAGGAAGTCCGGAACCTTTCCTCGATGTTTCCGGGCTCCACCGTATTGCTCAACAACGCGGCTACCCGAAGTGCTTTCGCCCAAGTGGCGCGTCGCGCTTCCTTCCTGCACATTGCGACTCACGGCGTGTTCCGGCAGGACAACCCGATGTTCTCCGGATTCAAGCTGGCCGACGGCTGGGTTACGGCGCTCGACCTCTTCTCCATGACTTGCCAAACCAATTTGGTCACCTTAAGCGGATGTAAATCCGGAATGAGTCAGGTCACGGGTAGTGACGATCAGCTCGGCCTGATGCGGGGATTTCTCTATTCGGGCGCACGCTCATTGATGCTGAGTCTTTGGAACATCGATGACGGGTGCACTGCTGAATTGATGAGCCGGTTTTACGATGCATGGCGTGGTGGCGTTAGCAAGTCGAAAGCTCTAAATATCGCGATGAAGGCCATTCGGGAAGAGTACCCGAACCCCTTTTATTGGGCGCCCTTTCTCTTGGTTGGCAAGGGATAAAAGACATTTTTGCAGTCTTTGTGTCCATACTCACCTTGCCGCGCCACGTTTTGGATACCATCCCTCAGCATTTATTGGGCGTCTTTTCTATGAGTTGGCAAGTATCTTTGCAGCCGATGTATTTTTACCGGCGTTCCACCCACCTTTCTGGCGGAGGTTAGGGAAGGCAATGCATTTTAATTCGGAAACAGCCTTGGATCTGGTCGATGGAACGATGGCGTTGGCTGAGCATCGATTTTGGAAGACGCATATCGAATCGTGTAGCGAATGCGCGGTCGAATTGCACGGTTGGTCTACGCTGGCTGGATGGGTCAAACGCGTGCATCTTCTGAACGCACCTGCAGCTGTGCTGGCTTCAGGGAGGCAAATATTCCAAACGCGAAGAACGCCTGAATTCCGCCCGTTCTTGCGACAAATTGTCGCTTCAATCATATTCGATAGTTTTGCCCAGCCAGCGGTAGCCGGCGCTCGGGCAGAGCTTGTGGCAGAAGGATCGGTGCTTTGGCGCCAGGTGGTTTTGCAGGCGGAAGAATTCGACATCCACGTTCGCATTTCGACGCTCGAAGATCGCCGCGATTTGCTTGGACAGATTCTGCCTCGGGGCAATAGAGGCTTTATCAATGATGCGCGGTTGCATCTCCGGCAGGATGGGGAGCGCATCGGCTCAGCCAGAGCGAACGATCTGGGTGAATTCCATTTTACCGACGTCCCAGAAGGTATGCTGAGTCTGCAAATTGATTTACCGAATGTCACCGTCATCAGCGCTTTACATACGACGATGTAGACGACGGAAACGAAATAAGCGCCCATGCGAGGATTTTTCTTTATGAGAGGACGGCTGCTGTTTCTGAGTTTGGTTCTGGCGTTATTCGCGTTATTCAATGTTCAGGCCTTTGCTCAGATCGGCCTTGTTGTTCAGCTTCCTCCGACCGCGAATGCCGCCAATGCCCTCAAGTTGGCATCGGACCTGAATGGAGCTGTCATTGACGTGATACCGGAATTCAACCAGTTCCTGCTGAGCGTCCCCGTGGTGCCGCGTTCGTCGGACAACGCACTCAATAACGTTCGGTGGGTGGAGCCGCTCGAGGCTATAACCCTGCCTCCCGCTCCACGTTTCGGATATTTGTCTCTGCCGCAGGGTACTGCTTCGGATTGGTACAAGTATCAACCAGCATTTGCACACATCCATCTCGCTGGTGCGCTGACCCACTCCACAGGCCTCGGTGTGGTTGTAGCAGACTTCAACTCCCGGGTGGATCCCTTGCATCCGGCTTTCAGTGGATACGTGACCGTTTACGACAGCATCAGCGGCGTCAACCCTCATCACGGCGTGACGGCGCAGAACGACTCTTCAGCGAGCTACCTCGACGATTCTTCGGCCAGCTACCTCGACGCTTCTTCGGCCAGCTACCTCAACGATTCGAGCGCAAGTTATCTGGATGACTCTTCCGCGAGTTACCTGGACGGCGGAAAACCGGCTTACGCCCACGGTATGCTCGTCGCCGGCATCATCCACGCCATCGCGCCCAACGCGCCCATCTGGTCGTTCACCGTTTTTGACGATAACGGATCTTCGAATACGTGGGAGATTGCGAAGTGGGCACGCTGGGCCGTGAACCACGGAGCGCAGGTGCTCAACATGAGTTTTGGAACCCCGGACAAATCCGCGATGCTTCAGAGCGCCGTCGATTGGGCGCTGCAACACGGGGTGACAGTCGCCGTTTCAGCCGGCAATAGCAACACCTCCGCCGGTACGCAAAATCCGGCGGCGTTTGCTGGAGTGTTGACGACCGCAGCGACGGATAACAATGACGTCAAAGCGTCGTTCTCGAATTTCGGCCAGGCCGTTCGACTCGCCGCGCCCGGCGTGAGCATCATCTCGACTGTTCCCGGCGGGTACGGTATATGCAACGGCACGTCCTGCGCCGCTCCGATAACTGCCGGAGCCGCGGCACTCGTGAAGGGGCTAACGCAGACCGAAGTTGATTCGAGGATACTTGCGGGCGCCATCAATATTGACGCCAAGAATCCGCTCCATGTGGGACAACTTGGCGACGGACTCATCGATCTTCTGAATGCCGTCCAACCGAAGTAGGACACAAAGGCACGAAGACACCAAGAAAGGCCGCATGACTTTTGAATGCGGCCTTTCTTGGTGTCTTCGTCTGCGTCGTAGCTATCGGCCCTCAGGCGGGGCCGCATCATTGAGTGGAAGCTCGAGGTAGTCGCCCAATTCCGGGCCGGACAGTCGCTCTGGCGAATCCTCGTGATAGAGCGGAGCCCATTCACGCGAGAAATCGACCTGCGCAACGGCGGGCGTGCTTAGCAGGATGAGCAGCAGAGGAATTAGAACTCGTGATCCGACATGGATAGTTACGCATTTCGGCCTCCCTTGCACCCCGCCCTATTACTATTAGCCCGAATGACGCGAATGACGTGAACTCGCCTCATTGGCGTCATTGGCGGCTGAAACACTCCTTACAAGGGGTTGTCTGCGGAGACCATCGATCGCCACATGTGAGCGACGGGGCTGTTGTCGTTGCCCAGGCCTTCTTTGGGTTGCTTGAAATGGCGGCCAATGATATCGATGAATGGGTCGATCGTCACGACCGCGTTGGGATCGAACGCGTATAGATCGTTTACCGTCACCATTCGCGGTTCCAGATACCACTTATGCTTTAGCAGCATTTTGTAGTCGGCCTGAATATGCGGCTGGGGCACATAGTCTTCCCCAAACATGTTCCGGTAGAGGTCCGGATATTCATAGCCCGCTTCCTTGTCTTCGTAAAAACGAAGCGCCTGATGGTATCGGATCGCGAAAGAGGTCTTTGGAGGAACATAAGGCTCGTAGAGCTGTGCTCCCCAGTATCCATGATCGACCTTAATCAAGGCGTGCACCGTATCATGAAGGAGACAGGCCAGGATGATTTCTTCCGACATACCCGTCTTCATCGCCCGGTTAGCGCTCTGAAGAACGTGATTCGAAGTTTGCTGCATTCGCAGTTTGAAGAAATCCAGGAATGTCGGCTTGGCCGGCATCTTCTCGAGCTTCTTGACCTTAGCGCCCGTCTGAGTCGTCAGGAAAAGATTGCCAACTCCTCTACGGTAGCTTCTTGTCTCAATCTGCGCCTCAATATCGGCAGCCTTCGGAAATTTCTTCGTTGCTGCGGTGTCCAGTTGCTGAATCATGTACGCTTCCAGCGCTTCGGCCCGCGCTTCGTGGCTCATCAGCTTGACGGCGGCCGCTCCGCCAAGGCTGGCGATGAAAAGTCTTCGATCCATTTGCATGTGTGCCCCCTGTCAGCAAGATTCACATCGATTGGCGGCAAGTATAACTCAGTTGTGTACTTCGGGCTATCTTGAGAGGAGTCCCTCAATGCCAGTCATCGCGCCGGTATTCCGCGGTCAGCGCTTGTCCTGGGCTGAGGTGCTGGGGTTCACGGTGACAGTCACATCCTGCGTTGAGACCAGTTGTCCGTCGCTGGCGATTGCGCGAAGCACATATGTGCCGGGCGTCTCGAAACTCACTTTCGATGTCAGCGTGGCAGGTTGTCCGTACACATCGGGGCTGGTGTCCCGATCGAACTTCACCTTGCCGGGCCCGCGGTACAGGATCCATTTGATCTGCACGCCGGTTCGGCGGGGAGCCGCGGAGTTGGAAGACAGGTTGGGGTCCGAGACCGTGCTGGTAGGACTCGGGCGGGCGGACCGTTTCGGAAGGCCGTCGTCGGTGGCCGAGGCGGTCAACGTGGCCGTGTTCGGCAGCGTGATCGTCTGAACAGGGCCCACCGTAATCGACGGAGGTTCGTTATTGGCCTCGAGGACACCCCCTCCGTTATTCTCGGCGATGACCTCGTCGTTGAGTTCCCATTCCGGCTGGAGCCAGCCCTTTGCCTGATCGGTTCGCCCGTGCGAGGTCAACGTCCACACCACTCTCCGCTGTTTGTCCCAGTCCTTTGGCACAACAACTTTAAACACGAACCGCTGCCGTCTCGGGTAGAAGTGTGTCGGCTGACCTCGATCACCGCCTGGGTCGATGGTGTTGTCCGGCCCGAGCGGGATGTCGACCTCTTCTTCGTAATTCCGGTTCAGATACCCGAAGACCATGCTGTAGGTTCCGTCGGGGTTCTGTTCCCACCCTTCAAATATCGGACCGACATTCTGACCTGTCGCATACTTGACCTGGGCGCTTGTACCAATTGCGGCTGCACCGGCCAGGAGAAAGGCAAAATATACCGCCCAATATCGATGTTTCGTCATTCGGGCTTTCCCTCCGGACTGGAACGGCTACTCGTTTGTTGTGTTCCTCTGTTTCGCCTTTCGCGCCTCGACTTGCTGTTTGAACTCTTCGTCGGACAAATAGTAGTAACTGACCCACGCGAACGCCATATCGTCGATCGTCCGCTGCCCGTAAGTCACCAAGGCGTCCGGATCGGGATTGAACTTGTTCGACGCTGTGTTGTTATGCCACGAAACGACGTGCAGGGTAGTCCCGGCCGGCAGCAGCGGCTGCTCGCCTTCATTGTAGAGATACACGAGGTGCCAGGCGAATCGGTAGTTGCTCACGCAGCTCAGCGTCTCCACCTTCTGCCCGCCAGGGTAGATGGCCTCCATACATTGCGCTTTCCCGCGGTTGTGCATGTGAGGCTGGAATGACAGAATCCGTGCGGGCTTCGTCAGTGTGGTGTAGCCCTCAGACCGGACGTTGTCCGTGTTGGGCGGAATGTCGAGATCCTGGTTCCGCCCGATCCTTTCGGTGAGCTCGACGTGCTTTGGCGAGTACCCCTTAGGATAGAACTTGAGGCCGAGGGCCACGTTCGCCGCCGACTCTTGGCCGATGGAGTGGAGATGGACATTGAAGTTGATCTTGGTTCCCGCCTTGATCAAGCGGGCTGCACCCTCCGGGAATACGTCTCCGTTCTTGCCCAGCGCATACTCATTGAGGAAATTTCCTGTTGGGTCCGCATCCGCCGCGGGATCGCCGGCCTCGTCGTTCTTTAGCGACGTTACTGCATGGTGTACCACGCGGAATCCCTTAGTGGGTTTGGTCTCGATCGCCTGAAGATAACGGTCTTCCTTCAGACCCGGATCCACGAGGACATCCACCCAACGGTCGGGCGCTTTGGCCGGCACCACCAGGTCCTTCGGCAATTGCACGACGAGATCCGGCCCGGCGATGTGCCACTGATCTATGCTTTCGAATTGACGCGGCGCTGGCATGTCGGCAGGATTTCCTTTCGCTGCACCGCCGTCTACCCACTTCACGATCGTGGCGATCTCTTCGTCCGATAGCGATACATCGTTGCTGAAGTGGCGCACGCCCACGTTCTTGTCGATGTACCACGGAGGCATCTCTCGAATGACGACCTTCTCCTTGATGGCCCTGGCCCACGGCCGCGCATCCTCATAAGTCAGCAACGACATCGGGGCAAACGTGTCCGGGCGATGACACACCTGGCAACGGTTCTGCAGGATGGGCGCCACGTCCCTGGTGAACGTGACCTGTCCCTGGGCCGCCGTATTGGCCGGCACCTGCGCGCCCGCCGTCACGAGCGTCGCCATCACTCCGATTACGACAATCAACATCGCTCTCATTTTGCCCTCCTCGAGAGACTTCTCAGATTCGGAACGCGCGGATTTTTCTACAACCTGGTTGTGGTCCGCCTATCTGAATATGCTCCTGGAATCCTCTGCCAGAAACCCCACTCTGTCAAGAATCTTGCGAATTGCACAAAATCTGAGCCGCGAATTGCGCGAATGACGCAAATGGCCGCACAGAATTCCTGTCGTTTCCAACGGCATTAACGGCGTGCGGCCCATTCGCGTCATTCGCGCAATTCGCGGCTAAAACCTTGTTCTTGAACTTCAGAATGCGGACTCCATCCCTGAATTACGCAAAATCGAGATCGCTCAGCGAGGCGATGTGACGCTTCAAGTGCGCATTTTTTATAGCACAAGCGAAGCGGTCGTCGGCAGTGATCAACTGGCAGCGGGCTTGTACTGCCAAAGCAAGGTAGAGGCTGTCATAAACGCTTCGGTCCTCTATGGCAGCGATATGCAAGGCTTGCTCGGCTACCAGTCGTGATGGAAGCAGATGCACGCTCACGTCAATGTATTGGTTAAGAAATTTTTTCAGGATCTCGCGAGCTTCATCAACGCTCAGCTCTCCTCGAACCATCCTTTTCCAAAGCACATTCGCGCATTCGGACATCAGCAAATCCGGCGCCCTGAGCCGGTGCCTGCTATCGATAAGAGCCCTCGCGCGATCGCTGTTCGCCTCGGGCAGCAGCCATTTCGCGGCCACACTTGCATCAACGATGTAATTAGTCACCGTTCTCGGTCTTCCCGGATCAGCTCAACGCTGTCCGTGAAGCGGCGTCCTGCAAATTTCTTGCTGAACTTTTCCGCTTCTCTCCGAAGCGTGTCCAACGTAAGTTCTTTTGTGCTGCTTTCAAGAATGGCTTTTGCTTCAGCCTGTAGAGAGCGCCGGTTCTGAGCAGCGCGCGCTTTGAGACGCTTGATCGTTATCGCATCGAGATCCCGAACTAAAAGACTGGGCATGTCGCCTCCATGTGCTAGCGATATGATAGCATGGAAGAACGGCGTAACTTCGGATTCTCCTAAAACGTTTTTTGATTGTTTCACATGGACACGGGCGTCTGGGACAACCGGCGGGAAAGGCGAAGTCCCCTCCTTGGCAAAGGAGGGGTGGCCGCGCCATCAAGTAAATGGTCCCGTTCCTTTGGAGGCGCGGCGCGAAGCGTGAGCCCGGTAGGGCGAAACATTGCGACGGCATTGATCACAGGTGGAAGTAGCGGCATTGGGCGCTCTATCGCACAGATCTTGACCGAGGCTGGCGCGCGGGTCGCGATCACCGGGCGCGACGAGCGCCGGCTGGCGGAAACTGCGCAGGCGCTGAAGGTGTTGCCGATTCGGGCTGATGTTATCAACGAGGCGGACGTGGTACGCACGTACCGTGAGGTTCTGCAGGCGTTCGGTCACCTGGACATTCTCGTGAACAATGCCGGTTTCGGCGTGTTCAAGAAGCTCGTGGACATGGATCGCGCCAGCTTTGATGCCGTCTTTGCTACCAATGTCACCGGCGCGATGCTCATGGGGCGCGAGGCGGCGAAGCATTTCATCGAGCGGAACCGGGGAAACATTGTCAACATCTGTTCCACTGCGAGCCTCCGCGGCGCGCCGAACGGCACGGCGTATTACGCCAGCAAGTTCGCGCTGCGTGGGATGACGGAATGCTGGCGCGCGGAGCTGCGGCAGTACAACGTCCGCGTGTTCTTAATTAACCCGAGCGAAGTCCTGACGAATTTTGGTGCGGCCGCAGGTCACCCACCGAAGCAGAACCCGACGAAACTGCGCAGCGAGGAGATCGCGCTGATGGTGAAGGCTGTGCTCGAGATGGACGATCGCGGCTTCACGCCCGAGCTGACGATTTTTGCAACGAACCCGAAGGATTGAGCGGCCACGGCTCTTTTGGAAATCCTAGCTCGTCCCCGGCAGATTGACCTGTCTCGCCAGGGCAGACCACCGGGGATTGGGGCCGGACAATGTCAAGAAGAGCCCGCTACGCAGGAGCAAAGGAACCACGGGATGACGCTGTTCAATGGTCTTCCCGAACCACTCCGCGGCCTCGTCGATTTCCCCGCAGAACAAATGGCAAATAACGAAAGCTGTGGGAACCCCATAGTTCTGTGGGTCCCCCAGTTTCTGGAGCAGCATCTCCGCGCGGCTCTTGTTTCCGTTGCGGACCAGCAGGCCTGCGAGCGCTCCAATGGTCCCTGGCTGCCAGGGAGCCAGGGAATACGCCTTTTCCGCAAAAGCGAGCGCTTCCTCAAGTTTACCCTGCACGACGCGGCTCCCCGCCAACGCGTTCCACGCGAGGAAAGAGTTCGCGTCGAGTTCCAGGACTTGCCGAATCTCCACCTCCGCCTCCGTGTACCTGCCGGCCAAATTCAGGCATTGGCCGAGGTGAAGACGGCCCGGAAGGCTCAGTGGATCTTCTTTCAGGGCGCGCTTAAGCTCGTCTATGGCTTCGTTCAGCCGGCCAATCGACACCAGGTAAAACTGAGCGTAAAGCCAGCGCGCCAGCGGCGGAGTCGGTTCGCGAGCCATCGCAAGCCGGAATCGCCGCTCCGCCTCTTTCCAGTTGTAATCGTAAAGCCCGGCGACAACACCCAGCATGGCGTGCGCTTCTGGCAGCGAGGAATCGATATCCAGCGCTTTTTGTGCTTCCGTGCGCGCGAGGGGCATGGCCTCGTGTGCCGGCCGAAGACCGACGATTGCCACTGTGAAGAAATAAACGCTGAGCTCGCTATGGGCCAAAGCAAATTGCGGATCGAGCGCGATCGCCTGCTCGTAGTATTCCTTGGCCCGGGCGAGCGATTCCGGTGTCAGTCTCACGACGTGATACCGGCCCTTCAGATAAGCCTCGTATGCGGGAAGGTTGGGCCTGTAACGATGGAGTGGCGCAGACGTCGTGGAAAGCTTCACCTGCAGTGCGCCGGCGATCGCTTGTGCGATCTCATCCTGCATCGCAAATACGTCCGACATCTCGCGATCGTAGCGTTCGGACCAGAGATGGTATCCGTTCGCTGCATCGATGAGCTGAGCCGTGACGCGTATGCGGCTGCCCGCTCGGCGCACGCTACCCTCAAGAATCGTACGCACATCAAGCGCTTCGGCGATCTTTCGGATGTCTTGCTCCTTTCCCCGAAAAGCAAACGCTGACGTGCGGGCCGTGACCTTCAGGCCAGGAACGTGCGCCAGCGCGTTGATAATCTCTTCGGCAAGACCGTCGCTGAAGTATTCGTTCTCCTTGTCCGCACTCATATTGGAGAAGGGAAGCACGGCAATCGATGGCTCGAGGCCGGCAGACCTTATGGGAACTTGTTCCAAGGCGGCCTTCAGTTCCGACATCGTCTGAAACCTCTGGGCGGGTTGTTTCGCCAAACAGCGCATCACGATGCGCTCCAATGCGGCGGGCGCCTGCAGCGGAGGCGGATTGTCGCGCAGCACGGAACTCAACACTTGTGCTATGGAGTTCCCGTCGAAAGCACGGTTTCCCGAAAGCGTCTCATACAGGACTGCGCCAAAGCTGAAGATATCGGAACGCCCGTCGAGTTCTCTTCCTTCGGCTTGCTCCGGCGACATGTAGGCGGCCGTGCCCATCACCGTGCCAGCGATCGTATTCCGGGTGACGTCGGAATCCATGTCCGCTGCCGGCTTGGCGAGCCCGAAGTCGAGCAACTTCGCCGTTCCTTTCTCGGTGACCATGATGTTCGCGGGCTTCAGATCGCGATGGATGATCCCTCGACAGTGGGCCTCCTCGAGCGCGCTTGCAATCTGAATCGCCAGCCGTACGGTGTGATCCGCCGAAAATGGACCCTGGAGCGGTTTGCCTTCGATGTACTCCATCACCAGATAATCCGGGCCGATGTCATACAGTTGGCAAATATGCGGATGGTTCAGCGCCGCGATCGTGCGCGCTTCCTGCTCGAACCGCTTGCTGTACTGACCCTGCAGTCTCTTCACTGCCACGATGCGATCGAGCCGTGTGTCCCGCGCTTTCCAGACTTCGCCCATGCCGCCCGCGCCAATTGGCGAAACCAGCACGTAGGGACCAAGCCGAATGCCGTTCGTCCAGGTGCTCATGGTGTCTGGATTGTATCCGGAATTTAGAATCGCTGGAATTTCTTGTTTCGCGCCCACCTGTAGAGGCCGAAATCCGAATCGAAAGTGAGGATCCGGGCTTCCTCGTAGATCTCAGCACACCGGATCAAGCAGGCGTCGGCCAGCGAGATCGGCCGGTTTGAACGATGATTCTACGCCGGCCGCGTGGGGCGTAGCGTGCCAAAGGTCTTGTGGCCGCCATCAGCAGCGACGCGGAGAACGTCTATGTCGCTCTTTCCGCTAAGGTGCTCAACCCAAACCTGCTCATTGCCGCTCGGGCCAGCGATGAACAGGCCGAAGAAAAGTTGCGGCGGGCCGGCGCCACCACGGTGTTCACTCCCTACTCATTTGTTGGCCACCGGTTGGCGCAATCGATGCTTCGTCCGCACGTCATCAGCTTTCTTGATGTGGCTTCGGCTTTCCGCAAGTCTTCAGACATCGATCTGGACATCGAGCAACTGCAAATCGGGCCGTCGAGCTTTCTGGTTTCGAGCACGCTGGATCAGTCGCGCCTCAGTAACAAATATGGTGTGATCGTGCTTGCCGTGCAGCGCAAGAACGGCATCATGCGATTCAATCCACCTTCTGATCTGCGAGTCGAAAGCGGCGACGTCCTGATTGCCATGGGAGAGCGTCCCAATCTCAAACGACTAGCCGTGGATTGCGCAGATTAAACGGATTCGATCTGCGCAATCCGCGAAATCTGCGGCTGGTTCTTATTTCTTCGAATCAAAGATCGAAAGATTGACGGATTCGGCCATCGCCTTGTAGCCCGCGTCGTTGGGGTGGAGATGATCGCCGGAATCGAACTCGGCGCGAAATTGTTTTTGGTTATTCGGGTCGCGCGTCGCCGCGTCGAAGTCGACGACGGCATCGAAAGCGCCGCTGGTCCGAATCCAACGGTTTACGGTTTCGCGGATCGCGTCACCCTTTTCGCTGTAGTAGCCTGCGCCGGCATAGGGCGTGAGCGTGCAACCGATGACCTTGATCCCGTGGGTGTGCGCTCTTTCGATCATCTGCCGAAGCGCGCCGACGAGTTCATCTGCACTCACGACGTCGCTGGCCGCGGCATTCGCTACGGCTCCTCTTCCAATGTCGTTGATGCCTTCGAGCAGCGTGACCCATTTCACGCCGGCCTGTCCGAGCACGTCACGATCGAAGCGCGCCAACGCGTTCGACGCCGTGCCGTCGCGGAGCAGGCGGTTTCCCGAAATCCCCTGATTGAGGACGGCGAGATTCGCCGTGGCCTTGTTCGAGAGCAGGCGCTGAGCCAGTACGCTCGGCCAATTGTGATTAGCGTCCGGCGTCGACCGAGCGCCATCCGTGATGGAGTCGCCAAAAGTCACGATGGCCGCGGCCGCCGCAGACGCCACAACATCTACACTGGAGATCCAGTACCAGGACTGTGACGTCGTTGCATCGGCTATGGCAGGTTGCACCGTCATATCTCCCTGCTTCGAGATATATGTCGTGTGCAAGCCGGTGGCGTGCATCGTTGCGGGGCCGGTGTCGTTCGGAAAATAGAGGCTGATCGCCAGGTCACTCAGAGGAGGCACATAGAGATCGACCGGATCACTGACCATCAGGGCACCCACCGGAATCATCGTTGACGCCTTTCCGTTGAATGCGAGCGCGCGATCGGAGCCTTCAACGATTGCCGAATCTTTACTTCGCAGCGCAATGTGCGCCGCCCCCACGGTCAATGCCGAAGAGCCAAACGCATTTGAAAGCTGCAGGCGAATGCGGCGCCCGCCAATGCTGGTACGGACAATCATCCTTAAAGTCTGATTGTTGAAACTATTGGGAGGCAGAGGCGCCGCATTGGGCTGTTGCTGCGGCGGCAGCGCGCGAAGCAGCGGGGACGCGGCCCACGTAGAAACCCAATGTTCATTTCCGTTCTGTGCTATGGCCAGTTGGCCGAACAGCGCGACAACAAAAACCAACGTTACGATTCGTCTGGTCAAGTTTCCTCCTAAACAGCTCACCTATTTTCCTCGCCGGCATAGGCGTAGCGTTTGGCTGGTCAACATACACCGTTCGCGCGGTTGGAGGCAAGAACCGGCGGGATGCGAACGCCGTAACGCGAACGTCCAACAACCCAACAACCGAATGACCCAATAAACAACCCCCAATTATGCACACCTTTTTCAGCCCGCATTTTCCCCTTTTATCCTCCGGGCACAGCCGGCGGGTGTAGCTCGTATTCCTTTGGAGGCTCCGCACCGAGCAGGTATCGGACGAAGTAGTCCCAGCGGCGGCGCATCATGTAAGGTTCGTTGCCGAAGCCGTGATTGCGGTTGGGCAACATGATCAGATCGAAGTCTTTGTTGGCCTTGATCAGTTCGTTAACGACGAGCAAGGTGTTGTACGGTGGGACATTCGTATCCATCGTGCCGTGCGCGAGCAGCAGCCGCCCCTTGAGGTTCTTTACAATGTTCTGGTTCGCCTGATTATCGTAGTTGGTGGTTCCATCGGGGCGGTGTTCGAGCAATCCTTGCCATTTTTCTCCCCAGTCGTCTTCATACTCCCGGTTGTCGTGATTCCCAGCCTGGGAGACGCCCACCTTAAAGAAATCCGGATACCGGAACAGGGCGTCCGCAGCGGCATAGCCACCTCCGGAATGTCCGTAGATTCCGGCGTGGTCAATGTCGATCCAGGAGTAACGTTGGGCTAGTTCCTTCATCCCGGCCACCTGATCCGGCAGCGTGTTGTCACCCATGTCCCCATAACCCACGTCATGAAATTTCTTGGATCGCCATGGCGTGCCCATTCCGTCGATTTCGACGACAATGAAGCCGAGTTCCGCCAGCGCCTGTGTGTCGCCGTGCGCGGGCGAGAAGTTGCGAGGCCGCAGCGTGGAAGCGTGGATGGAGGGGTAAATATAGTTGATGAGGGGATATTTCTTGGTGGAATCGAAGTACGAGGGCCTGTACATCACGCCGTAAATGTCGGTTACGCCGTCACGCCCTTTGACGCTGAATGGGATGGGCGCTTTCCAACCGGCCGCGAGCAAGCGGGAGATGTCGGCTGTTTCGACGGTGCGAAGCAACTTTCCATCCGTATCCCGTAGCACGGTGACGGGTGGAACGTCCGGCTTCGAATAGCTATCCACGAAAAAGCGTCCGGAGGGGGAGACCGTGATGGAGTGGGTAGCATCCTCCGGCGTCAGCAGTGTCAGGTTTTTCCCATCGAATCCTATGCGGTAGAGGTGAACGAAATATGGATCGCGGCCTTTCTCTTTACCCACACCGAGGAAGTACACCATGCGATTCTTCTCGTTCACATTCAGCACGTCAACGACGTTCCCTTCCCCGGTTGTGATTTGGTTTTTGAGCCGGCCGGTTTGAAGATCGTAGAGGTAAAGCTGTCCCCAGTTGTCGCGTTCGGAAAACCAGATCACCTCATTCGAACCCGGCAGAACCCTCCAGTTGAACCGGTCGCTGCCCGACTCAAAGAAAGTGTCCACGCGTTCCTCGAGAATGTCGCGGACCTTGCCGGCGGCATCCGCGATACGGAGCTGTGCTCGCTTGTGGTCGCGGGATGTGGAGACGAACGCGAGCAATGCGCTGTCCGGACTCCATTCGACATCGGCCCATCGACCGTCACCGCATTGGACGTGATCGCACACCGAAGAACGGTGAGGGTCGGCGGGCATTTGCAAACGCGTGACTTGGGCTCGATCGACGTCAATGACGACTCGTTCGATCATGAAGATCTTGTCGTCTCCAGGCAGCGGGTACTTCCACTCTTCGAGCTTCGGATGTCCAACTTTCGTGTCGACCAGAAACATCTCGCCGGTACCGCGGCTGTCATGTTGAAACGTCGCGATCTTCTTCGAGTCCGGGGACCAGAGTAAAACCGGCCGCTCACTCTTGATCCAACCGGCGTTGTCGGTGGCGTAGCCGAAGTCTTTCAGGCCGCCGGTTGTGAGCTGCGTCTCTTTCCCGGTCGCGACATCACGAACCCAGAGGTTGTATTCGCGGATGAACGCGGCACGTTTGCCGTCCGGGGATGGCGCGCCAGGCGATTCGGGATTGCGGCTGGTTGCAGTGCACTGGTTCGTCCGCAGGTCACACGTCCAGCGGCGGCTATCCACATTGAACATCATCGACGCGCCGTCGTTGGAGAAGTCGAACTGCGTAAAAGGAAGGCGGAACGCATCGTAGACTGTGCCCGACGCCATGGACAACGCCGTGGCGATCTTCGTCTGGTCAAATGCGGGACCACGAGTTCCTCGCGTGGGATCAACAAGGACGAACTCGTTGCCGTTCTGGGTCGTCACGCGGTACCAAAAACGGTCGTCTGCCAGCCATCTGGGCCGGATGCCCGCGCGAAACACCAGTGGATTTGTGTTGTAGCCCATGAGCTTCTCGGCTCGCGCGTAGTCACCCGCGGTGAGCGCGCGGGTCTGTGCCAGGCATGGCGCGCCGAAGGTCAAGGCTGCCAGTGCGATCCCAACTCGGCGAAGTAAGCGGGCTTCCAGTGTTGATAACATCTCGTCCTCCAGTCAAGCTCTGCAAAGTTTTAGCCGCGAATCGCGCGAATAACGCCAACGGGTCCATTCGCGTTATTCGCGCAATTGGCGGCCAAGTCTCTATTCAGTCATTATCGACATCCGGACAGTTCTGAACAGTTATTGTTGAGCGTATCCTAAGTAAGTTTGTAGACGGGCATGCCCGGTTATCTCTCATAACCGGGCATGGAGAGGTAGGTATTCAGGGGTGACTAACGTTGCCGGTTGGAAAAAAGCAGGAAACTGATGCCGTTCAAGAACAGGTGTCCCAGACCAAGAGCCGATGCCGTGGAGATTGCGAGCACGACGGCATTGATCAGAAGCATTTCAATGATGGATGTCATTAAGATTTATTCTCCGTCTCCCGAATGTTCGAGCAGGGTCGAATAAGCGAGAGTTCGCTTGGTCCAACCATCAATTTGTTGGATAGCTTGCCGGAGTCTTGACGCTCCTTTGGTTTCTTTCCATTCCTCAAGGTCCTGCGCCACGATGAACAATTTCTTTCCGACGTACATCACGGGAATGTGGTCTTCCTCAATGACTTTGCGGAAATGCCGAGGCGAAAACCCGGCCAGGTAAGCAGCACTTTGAATATCCAAAATCCGTCTTTTCGTCTTCTTTTGTTCGATGCGTGTACTCATTCAGCCTCCAACGAGAAGCTTGGAAGCACCTTACGTTCCAATCGCCGGCGCCGCCACTCCAACCGCAGAAGGCGCGAGATATTCTTCAAATTCGCTCTTTAGTACGGTCCTGACCTCGCCATCAAAGCCGCACGAAAGCGACTTCGAATGTCACGGTTTCTCCCCAAAAATCCCGTCGGCTTACCTGCGGGATCAGGGTCAGCGGGTTTCTTCGATTTTTGCGAAGGTTTTAGCCGCGAATTGCGCGAATGACACGCGCCATTAATGCCGTTGGTAACGACAGGAATTCTGCGCGGCCCATTTGCGTTATTCGCGCAATTGCGGCTCAGATTTTGCTTGCGGCTTCTCCGTAATTCGATTGGCCAACAAAATAAATCGTTCGCTCCAGATCTGCAAGCATGGAAAAATAGGAATGTGACTTTCCCAACCAGTACGCTGCAGGTCGAACTGCGTCGAAGCTTGCGTCGAGAACTGGCTCTCGCACGGACGCAAACCGATCGGCTTTTCGAGATCCTTGCGCCTTTAGCGATATACGAAAGGCCGATTCCCGAACGTCACCGGATTGTCTTCTATCTGGGACATTTAGAAGCGTTCGACTGGAATATGATCTGCAGCATGTCATTTGGCGCATCTTCCTTCAACTCCCAATTTGATCGGCTTTTCGCCTTCGGCATCGATCCAATCGATGGAAAGTTGCCTCAGGACGCACCGGCAGACTGGCCGCCCCTCGAAGAGATCCATTCCTACAATCAGCGCGTGAGGCACACCGTCGACCGTTTTCTGAACCGCGCGGCGCTCGTCGATTCACGCGAGCCGTTTGTGGAAAACGGCCAGATTTTCCGGGTGGCGATTGAACACCGGCTCATGCATGCGGAAACGTTAGCTTACATGCTGCACTGGCTGCCTTATGACATGAAATGCGCTGGGGACAGAGGGGGCCGGCCCCTCGCCCCCCCGCGGGGCCGGACCCCTCTGTCCCCAGCCCATCCGGTCGATATCCCCGCTG
>WNGG01001416.1_pt1 | contig 27973 bp, 31 predicted proteins | sample 5400661 | NCBI WGS metagenome assembly WNGG01 (sample SAMN13153372, study PRJNA577476) | soil metagenome | isolation source: 100 cm soil or saprolite under Garry oak tree replicate 1 | place: USA:California | collected 2016-06-15
TTCCCCCAACGGACCCCCCGCAATCATCAGGTCCGCCGAGACTCTCAGCGAAAAAGATCACCGACAGGAGGACATCGATACCTCCGTGAAGATCACGCTCCGCCGAATTGCCCGATTGCCTTCACCCCTTGTGATCAAGGACTGTTGCTTCTTTGATCTCGACGGCAATGGCCGGATGAGCCGGGTCACCGATTTCTGGCCCGAGCTAGTACGAGCTTCCGGTTAGCCGCCCGAAGCCCTTGACAGATGCACTGCGCCGGTCAAGGTTAGATGCCAGAAACATGTCCAGGGTGGGCCTGGCTGGCCTCTCCCGGGTACCCAGAGGCGGTGGCATTGTCAATCGAGATAAGAATGACTGGGCATGACGCCGAGGAAGAGCTGCGTTCCCTGTATGCCTGGCTTCATGATGAGCCCGATGTGCAGCGTAGTGCGCGGATGTCGTTGACATCGGGCGGCGTGGCCCCTGGCGAGGGACAGATGGGGGGCGGCCCGCTTGATATCATGCAGGTTGTCGTTGGCGACGGCTTTCAGGCACTGAACTTCGCGCTTGCGTATGTCGCGTGGCGTGGCACACGGGCGAAGCACCCGTCTGTCACGATCGCGCACGCCGGTACCAAGGTCACTCTGGATGACGCCGACCGGGACACGGTTCAGAAGATCGTCGATGTCCTGAGTTAGGATTGGGAGTGAACGGGCTACCAGATCCGAATCAATCGCGGGCTGTGCTCATTGGCACCAGCCAGTACGAGAAGATGGTGAGTCTCCCCGCGGTACGCAACAATATATTGCAGTTCGCGAAACTATTAGTCGACGGTCGTATCTGGGGCCTTCCCAAGGAGCATTGCGTCACAATTAGAGATCCGAGTTCACGCGAAAAGCTGCTTGATTCAGTGGTGGAGGCCGCGACGGAGGCCAAGGATACTCTGCTATTCTACTACGCGGGGCACGGACTTCTGGCTCAGAGGACCGCAGATCTTAGACTTGCGCTCGTTGGATCAGATCCGGACCCACGGAGCAGCAACTATACGACCGTACCCTACGACGATATCCGGAATGCACTTTTGGATAGTCAAGCCATCCGGAAGATCGTAATCCTAGATTGCTGCTTTAGCGGGCGGGCGCTGGGCCAGATGACCGACGACGTAGCAGCGGTAGCTAACGTAGCCAGCGTCGATGGCACATACGTGATCGCATCGGCAGCGGAAAACAAGATAGCACTTGCGCCGCCGCAGGAGGAGTTCACGGCCTTCACTGGCCAGCTGCTCGATGCACTCAGGCAAGGAATCCCCGGCCGCGGCGAATTGCTCGATCTGGACACCATTTATGGCTGGGCCCATGAAGCCATGATAGCGAAGGGAAGACCGGCCCCCCAGAGGCGCGTTCGTAACACCGCGGGGCAGCTAAGCCTAGTGCGCAACCGGGCCTATCGACCCGTGCCTGCGCCGGAGACCAGCAGCGAACTCCCCACTTCCGACATCAGGCTCGCTGACGCGCCCCGATCGCTGCGAACCGCACGTGACGCCCCGCGCACACTACCGGTCGTCCAACCCGCCCCGGCCGCGCTCACACGCCCAATCCGCATCCTCACCAGCGACCTCCGCGATGTCAGGTGTGTGGCGTTCAGCCCCGACGGGCGCCTGCTGGCCACTGGCGCCTATGGCCCACCCGCCGACGAAACATGGGCCACCAAACTCGTGAATGGTTACTACTACGAGGTGCGGCTATGGGACCCGGCCACCGGCCAGAGCCTGCGCACCTTCAAATCCAGCAAGCGCAAAGGCGGGCCCGTCTCGGCCGTGGCGTTCAGCCCAGACGGGCACCTGCTCGCCGTCGCCGTCTGTGGCGTTTTTCCGAAAAAAGACCCCCAGGTGCTGCTGTGGGATACTTTGACCGGCCAGCACCTCTGGACGTTTGAATGGGACATCCAACTAGGCGCGTCGCCGTCCCTGCTATTCAGTCCCGACGGGAGCCTGGTCATCACTGGAACAAGCAAGGGCGCGATAGGACTGTGGAATCCTGTGACCGGGCAGCACCTGCGCACTCTAGAGGTCGGCAAGGTCCACACCGTGAACTTGGTGCCGGCGTTTAGTCCCGATGGGCGCCTGCTCGCCGTCGGCGACAGGACGGTGCAGCTGTGGGATCCCGCCACTGGCCAGCACCTGCGCACCCTGGAACCCGCGGACGCGGGCACCCGAGTGTCGGAACCGGCGTTCAGTCCCGATGGCCGCCTGCTCGCGGCCGTGGTCACGCAGTATTCGACCACCGGCTCCACCCTTACATCCCGGGATCGCGTAAATGTGGCCGTGGGGGAATCCCTATTCGGAAAACCCCTCCCCACCCCCGTCCGTGACAGGGTCCCTGTCTGGGACCCCGTCACTGGCCAGCACCTGCGCACCATGGAACCCGGCGACATCGGCACCGACGTCTCGGCCCTAGCATTCAGTCCCGATGGGCGCCTTCTCGCCGCCGGGACCAAACACGACGGGGTATGGCTATGGAACCCAGCCACCGGCAAACTCAAGGGCACCCTGGAAGCCGGCGAGAATGGCATCCATGTCTCGGCCCTGGCCTTCAGCCCCGGAGGGCACTTGCTCGCCGTCGGCGGCGGCAGGTTGCTGCAGTTGTGGCGCCAATAATCGTAGCCATCACGATCCGACGCAGCGGAGCAATATCAGGGCCAGGAGGATTTCGCTCACGTATTTCATATCGAAGCACGTCCTTCAGGTGGCTGCCAGGCTGGTGGCCGCCCTGCTGGAGCAATGCCTCGACGTCGCGGGCGAGTTCGTCTTGCCCGTGCCGCCGCTGGGACTGCCCGAAAGGCCCGGCCCGCGCGGTCGCCGCGTCCGAGGCCGGCAGCCTGTTCACAGCCCGCGCCCGCGCGCACCCGGTTTCGAGCCGACTGCGCACAACTCGGCCGCGATCGCCGGCCTGTGCACCCGCCTCGACGGCATGCCGCTGGGCATCGAACTGGCGCCGGCCCGGTGCCCGGCTCTGGGCCCCGAGCAGCTCGCCGCACGGTTGGGCGGCCGCGGCGGGCTGCTGTCCGGCGCCGCCGCCCGCTCGGGCCGGCACCAGTCCCTCGAGGCGCTGGTGGCGTGGAGCTATGAGGTACTCGATGACGCCGGGCGCCGCGTGCTTGCCCGCCTGTCGGTCCTGCGCGGAGGGTTCGAGCTCGACACGGCCGAACGCGTCGCGGTGGCGAGCCGCTAGGCGGGGACTACTACGTCGGCACCGGCAGGGCCCGGGGGTTCGTGGCCGCCGAGCGGCACGGTCGCTGGGGCGCGGCGATCGAGGTGCCCGGCCTGGGGGCCCTGAAGGTGCGGTTCGCTGAGGTCAACTCGGTGTCGTGCGCCTCGGCCGGCAGCTGCGTAGCCTGCGGGGAGTACGACATCCGCCGCGGTCGGCAGGGGTTCGTGGCCGTCGAGCGGGACGGCGTGTGGGGCCGGGCGATCGAGGTGCCCGGCCTGCGGGCCCTGAACACGGGCGGGAACGCCTTCGTCTTCTCGGTGTCATGCGCCTCGCCGGGCAACTGCGCCGCTGGCGGGGGCTACTCGGACCGCCGCGATCGCTCCCAGGGGTTCGTCGTGAGCCAGGCCGGATAAGGCGGGCGCGGGCACGGTACACGCCGGTCCAGCACCCCGGCCAGGACCATGACCACGCGCGCGACACGACACGAAGCACGCCGTCAGCGCGCCCCAGGCCACGATCCGGCACGATCCCGCGTCCCCGGCCTGCCGCACGGGCCAACAGCCCTGGCCACCAGCATCAGGCCGTCATTCTGCGAAAGTCGCGGCGTCGGCTTGCCACGTATCCGATCGATCGGCACGCCCATTCATCCGGACAGGCTCGCGCATTCGGTAAAACAGACCGCCAGCAACCGGTCGTCACGGCGCGTAACAGGCGTTTATGCGCGGCCTGCCTCACTAATACCCACCATTTCAATAGGAATTCATATTCGGCGATATGCACTGAATGCGTGGCCGCTTGCTGGGCGGGCACTTACTCTCCGTAACAGCCATCGCGTGGGCTCGGGGGACGGCGAGGCCTCTGACTACGCCGTGCCCTGGCGGTTCAACGTATTCACGTCGCTGCTCGCCGCCAGGCTCGGCAACGAACGGCTTGCCATCCGGAGCCAGGATGCCGCCCGCGCGTCCCTGCCGCCTGCCCTGCCGCGGTTCGCGACACACCTGGAGATGCACCGGGGCCTTCTGCTCGCCCGCGCCGGAGACCCCGCCGGGGGCACCGCGCAGGCACTCCCTGACACTGCGGATGCTGCTCGCGGAGATCACGGCCACGTAGCCGGATTGGCTACCACGGTGGCCACTGCCCCCGGTGTCTGTGACCGGCTTGCCGTCACGGTCATGACCGGGAGGGACGCGGGCACATCCGCGACAGCAGGCCTGGGAAAGCTCGCCGCCGAGATGGACGGCCGGCGGTACTCGGCGGGCCTGGTCGCCACCCCTGGCCGGCACCCGCACCTGCGCGTCACCAACCGCATCGCCGCGCAGCTAACCGAGGACATTCTACTGCGGCGGCAGCTTCTACTGGTGGGCCTGGGCTGACCGCATCAGCCCGGCCACCGACGTCGCCGCGGTGGCTGCGGTGATCGCCCGGGTCCTGGCGGCTGCCGACTAGGCCGGCTCCGGCATGCAACCCGACAACGACCGGGTGCTCGCCTGGCTGCAGGCCGACTGGCCGGGATGGGAAGTCTGGACCGTGCGCCGGTACATCGGGGGCACGGTCTGGTGCGCAAGGCGGTGCGATGATCACACGCGGGTGCTGAACGCGGGCTCGGCGGAGCACCTGGCTCGGTACCTGGCAGAGGCGGCGGACCCGCAGTGACACGGCAGCCGGTCCCCGCCGGGCAGGTCCGCCCCGGCGACCTGCTCGTGCATGACGGCCGTGAGCTGATCGTGACCGGGACCTCCGGCGCCTGGTATCACGAGGCCGGCCAGATCGTCGCGGGGCTGGCGATCGAGTGCCGCTCCGGTTCCACCCGGTGGTTCCTGTACCGGCGCGGCAGCGAGCTGCTCAGCCGCGTCCGGGCCGGCCCGGGATGACCCGAGACCGCAGCGGAGCGCGTGAGATAGCTGCCAGAATCAGGACGCCCCCAACACCGGGCCGGAAGGGATGATCATGATGCGCACGCTCGCCGCCGCCGTGGCCGCTGTCCCCGTCCTCTCGCTCTGGGTGGCTCTTCCCGCCAGTGCCGCGCCTCCCGTCCCAGCCACCTCGTGCGGCGTCTGGCGCTGGCCGGTCAAGACCGGCTCTGACGCGGACCGTTCCAAGGTGAGCAAGACCGCGATCGCTACGTCCATCCGGCACCTGCGCTCGCTGAAGGCACCGTCCTCGTTCGCCGGGCACCAGGACCATCGGTTCCGCGGCGCGGAGCGGCACACCTGGCAGCTCGACAGGGTGCGCCTGACTGCCTACAAGATCGAGGAGGACTCCGACATCCACCTGGTGATCCGCAACGCCGCCGGGAAGACGATGATCGCCGAGATCCCCAAGCCCGGCTGCGTGTCCCGCAGGTCTCTGTGGCGCTCGCAGATGACCGCCGCCCGCCGGGCCTTCATGGCCCCCGACCACGCCACGACAAGCTGGAAACACGTGCACCAGCGGGTCACGCTGCGCGGGCTCGGCTTCTTCGACGAGATCCATGACGTGACCGGGCAGGCACCCAACGGCATCGAGCTGCACCCCGTGATCCGCGTCCGCTTCTGAAGGCCGCGGCATCAGGCCGAGGAGATCTCAGATGAGCAGGCACAGCAGGCGGCTGGCCAACAAGGCACACCGCGCCCATATCCGCCAGGCCCGCCAGCAGAAGCGCGACGCGGCAGCAGAGGTCCGTCAGACGGCCACCGACTACGCGTCGAGGCTGATCGGGCAGCTATTCCCGCGGTTGCTGCGCCAGCCGGAATATAACCCGGCGGCGGGCCGCCGCGCCGCTGATGGAGGCCGCGCTGCGGTGGCTGGCTGACGCGACACCTGCGACCGCGGAGATGCTGCGGCTGATGGACGCCACGCCGGTTCCGTGCGGCCAGCCGCTTTCACTCCCTGATCGCCTGCGATCACCAGAAGGCTGCTCTCCCCGCCCGACGGATACCGGAGGGCAGCTCATGCTGGTCTGAGGCGCACCACGGCCAGGCATCCGGTGACCGCCCCAGCCTGGCCACCGGGATGCCACGAACCCATCACGACACCGGCGACGCGCTGGCCGCGGGGCAGGCCGCCGGGCCTGAGCACACGGCTGAGCTCGATCGCCGCCGTTTCCGCCGTGAGGACGATGCCAGGCACCAGCAGTTCGCCGTGCACCTCGACATCCTGGATACCGCCCCTGCCGCTTGACCCGCCGGGACCGCCAGCCTGGACGAGGCGCAGTAGCTCAGCCTCCCAGACAGGATCGGTCGTCCCGTCGTAGATCCAACGGGTGCCGAGCACGCTGTGCTCCGCAGTCGCGATGAGCGCCCCCTTCGCCAGCGCGGCGCTCCGGTAGGTCATCGGGATTTGGTAGATCTCGTTCCCGTCGGTCATCAGCTGGGTCTCGATGCCGACCTCGCCGTCCGGGTCCTCCAGCCGGAAGGCGCCCACCGGCCGGAACACGGGAACCTCGACGCCGAGATACCAGTGCTGCCGCGCCAGCCAGTGCGGCATGAACTCACGAAACGACGGGGTGAGCGTCGGGCCAGAACGCGGTCGAGCCACGGCCATTCATCCTAAACGCCGGACCACCGCCGGCCACCAGCGCCACAGCCTCGGCGGGCGGCAGCTCCTTAGCTCCGGGGCCAGGGCCTGCCGAGGTCCGGATCGCGTTGGTCAGGAAGACCGCGAGAACCTGCTGCTCTGCCATGGCGCGCCCCTAGTTGGACAGCCCGGCATGGCCGGCATCGTCGGTGCCCTGGACGTAGGCCCGGAGATTACCGGCCCCGATGGCCTGGAAGAGCTGCTGCGGCGTCGTGCCAGCCGAGGAGTCGGCGTAGATGACCATGCCCTTCTCGAACGTGGCGGGCAGCCAGCCGTACTTGCCCCTGGTGCCCGGAGAGACCGTGCGGACGTTGCCGGGACCGGCCGGAGCGCCCGTGCCGGGCTCACCGGCCACAAGGGTGTCCAGCGTGTCCGGCGTGACCGTCGTCCTCGCCGTCACCACGAACCTGGAGAGCGCCATGGTCAGTCCAGTCCCAGATGCTCGCGCAGCCCGCTGACGTCCGGACGGCCCTCGCGCTGCCGCAAGCGGCGCAGGTGCTGGTAACCAGCGGGCACGTCAGCGCCCATCTGCTCCAAGACGGCCGCGGACAGCTCCTGCGGGCTCAGAGACGGGCCGGCGGCGGTCAGCTCCTCGAAGGACCGCAGGCCGTTCTCGCGGCCGAAGTCCGGGCGTGCCACCGGGTCACCCGCCCAGGGTGTAGGACGGCAGGCTGCCGTTCAGCGGGCCGTACAAGTCGGGCTCCAGTAGCCGCCGTCCATGACGTTGCTGAACTGGGCGTACCGGGCCGGCTGGCGGAGCCGCTCGACGCGCTCCCTGGGCGACTCGCCGTAGTCCATGTGCCTGCGCCCGCAAGTGCGGCGGTCCCGCTCCGCGGTCCGGCGATCGGCTGGGCTCGCCAGGCCTGACGCTGGGCGGCGTGGTCGGCGGAGGTGACCAGGCCCAGCCCGGCAGCCAGGCGGGCGGCCGTCGCGACGGTCGCGCCCGGCATGTCCTCCGCGTACGCCTCGGGAGTACCGGGGTCAGCGGACGTGTCGGCCACGCCGATCACGCGCTGCGCCCTGGCCAGCTCGCGGCCGTGGCTGGGGTCGCTGACGAACGGGGACCTGCCCGACCGCTGCCCGCTGGCCGCCTCCACGTGCGCTGCCCAGGTCATCGGCTGGCCGTGCTGGTCGCGCCACGCGCGCCCGGTGCTGTCCGTGGCCGGAACCGCGGCATGACGCCAGAGAGCCTGGCGCCAGCGGTCGGATGCCTCGGGCGTCCCGCCGTACGCCGCGGTCGCCTCGATGCAGTGCGAGCAGGACGGATCGTGATACTGGCTTGAGCAGCGGCCGTAGGCGTCGGGATGACCGCAAATGCCCGGATAAGTGGCGCGGCGACGGCGCTCGGAGTTGCGGCCTTCGCGGCGCCTGGCTTCCAGCCTGGCGGCCTCGCGCTGGCGGCGCTCGCGGCGGATGCGCAGGCGTTCGCTGGACCACATGCCTCCGTAGACCGCGTGGTCCGTGGTCGGCAGGCTCAGCGACCATTCCGCGCAGGCCAGCCGGAGCGGGCAGACCTGGCAGACCGCGATGGCAGCCTTGCGCTCGGACATCCGCGGGCTCGACCACAGATCTGGCTCGGGATTGGAGGCGCACAGGCCGCCCGATAGGTCAGGCTGCCGGGGCAGCCCGGTGGTGACCAGGCTCGGCATGGCGGCAGGATAGCCAGGCCCGCCTGGCGGAATTGTGCGCCGATAACCGCTCCTGGTGAGCCAGCACTGTGCCAGCAGGGCGCAACTGCGGCTGGCCGGCCAGATCCAGCCGGGCACCACCAGTGGTCAGCTCGCACCCATCGACCTCACCTTGCGAACCATCGGCAGCGCGCCGATCACCCTCGACCCCTGCCCCGCCTACGCCGGGCGGGACGAAGCGACCGCCCACTCCGGCGGCTTCAGCGACCCCATCAGCTCCGGCTACCTCCCGTGCACCAACCACACAGCAGTGATACGTCCCGGCCACCCGCTGCACTGGACGATCCCAGCGACCAGCCTGCTCCAGACCCCAGGCACCGGAGCGATCCCCGGCTCGACCGTCTACGTCCAGCTCGGCATCGGCGGCGTACCACCCTTGCACCTCAAGACAACTGCCAATCGGTAGACCCGGACGCCGCGGCGCGAAGCAGGCCTGGGAAGTGCCGCACGTGGCGTTGTTCAGGTGAGGCCGCGAGCGTCGGCTAGCAGGAGCAGCGCTCGCAGCCGCGCGCAACGGCGCTGGCGGTCGCGTTTCTCTGCCGCGCCGATCACAGCTGGACCCATTCCCGCCCGCCGCTCAGATCTGGCCTTTACGCGCGCTGCCGCATCGACTCGGCACCGCGTCACGAAACGCGCGTAATCGGCGTTATGCGCATTTCGGGAGGGGAGCAGGTGCCCGGTCGGCTCACGCTTGGTACGCGCCGTCTTTGGCTGGAACGGGGGGATGTGCCAGGCCGGCCAGCGACCGCATGACCGGGGTCAGCTTGCCGCTGCAGACCAGGCGGATCGTCGCATGTGCATGGCCGGCGCGCTGCCAGGGCTGGCGACAGGGGTGGCCGGATTGCCCGGGACTGCGTTCGGGCTGGGCTAGTCGAGGAGCTTGAGGAAGTCGGCCGTGGTCAGGCCTGCCTGGCGCAAGATCGAGGCCAGGGTCCCGCGCTTGATCGTGCCGTGCTCGGGAACCACGGCCACCCGCCCGTCGGCGTCGCGGTAGACGGCGTGGCTTCCCTTGACCCGCACGCGCTCGAAGCCCGCGGCCCGCAGGGCGCGCGCGACATCGCGGACCGGAAGGTCCGACAGCGCCGGGCTCACGCAGCAGGCAGCGCGAACGAGGTCACCAGCGGCGTGCTGGAGACGTAGCGCGCCGGGTCGTCCACCTCATCCAGGTAAAGCCCGACCGCCTCCGCAAGGCTCGCGAGCGCCTCATCGATGGTCCGGCCCTGGCTGGCGACATCGACCTCCAGGCACTGGGCCACGTACCAGTCCTCTTCCCGGTGCACTGCGGCAGTCAGGGTCCGCGACTCGGCCATACGCTCAGCCTAACCCAGGCAGACCCAAGTTCGTCCGGGCGATCGGGCTAGCCCGGAACGCCGCGCGCCGCGGCGGCTGGACCCGGATACTGGCTACTGGCGGTTACGAGGTCAGGCCAGGCCGGCTCGCGGGTCCGTGGAACGGGTCGTGGACCGGGCGGAGTGTACGACGGGTGCATCGTGTGCAATGTGTGCGTTCGGGCGTGCTATGGGTGCAGCTAGCGCGTCTGGTGCTGGCGGCCGTGTTTCTCGTAATGAACAGGTCGTCGGTTCGATTCCGACAGGCGGCTCCCAGGTAGTGAAGTGTTTCCGAATTTGTTATCGGTCCGGTTTGTCGCTTTCGTGGATGACTCAGTGAACCGCTGGAACGCTCAGGATTCCCACGGCGAACAGGCCACTGTCACTCTGTGTGATTGAAGTCGCCGCCTCGTCCAGATCCAAGGGCCGCCGTGCTCTAGGCCTGTAATGTCTTCGCATGCCCGAGCAGCTCACCCTGCCTGTGGATCTCGGCAGACGCCGGGCGGACCTGCCTGATCATCTCGTGCGGTTCCGTGCTGGCAAGCGGGTGCTGTTCGCCATCGGGCGAGTCGTGCAGATCTATTACTGCTACTTCCGGTGCATCGGACCGTGGGCTTGGCCTTCGACCGCGGGAGAGTCCGCAGCGTGCCCGGCGAAGGCGGGAGGAGACGGCTGGAGAGAACCAGCAGCAAGAGGATGGCGAGTTGGATGCCGACCGCGCTGCCGAAGGCCTCCGGCATGCTGTGCGGCTCCAGGGCGAGGTACAGCGTTCCGAGCGTCGCGACGCCGAGCGCGAGCCCGGACTGCTGCAAGGTGATGAGAACGCCGCCGCCGATGCCGGCGTGGTGGGCGGGGACGTCGCTGAGCACTGCGCGAAACAGCCCGGTGAACAGCATCGACTGCCCGCCGCCGATCAAGAGCAGGGGTCCGCCCAGTTCGACGAGGCTCACGTGCGGCCAGCCACTGGCGAGAATGACGATCAGCAGCGCCAGGCCGGCTGCCTGCGCCAGGCCGGCTGCCTGCGCCAGGCCGCCCGCGGCAAGTGCGCCGCGGCCGAACCTGTCGATGAGCGTGGGACTGACGACCGAGCCGAGGAGGAAGAGGACGGCCATCGGCAGAATGGGCAGCCCGCCTGCGAGTGCGCTGGCGTGCAGTCCGTCCTGCACGGTGAGCGCGAAGACGAACATGAACGCGCCGAAACCGAGGCTGTATGCCGGCGATGTCGGCGCTGACCAGCAGCCCGCCGGCCAGGCCGACGACCGCGGCCATGCCGGAGGTCGCGCCGTAAAGCGCCAGCGCCCGCGTCTTGCGTTCACCCTCCAAGGTTGCGCGGCAGGTCGCGAGCACCTGCGGAACCAGCATGGCGGCGGTCGAGCCTTGCACCAGCCGGGCCGCGATGAGTACGCCGATCGAGGGCGCCAGCCCGCAGGCCAGGGACGCCAGGATGAAGCCGGCCAGCCCCGCCTGGAACAGGCGGTGCCTGCCGAAGCGGTCCCCCAGCCGGCCACCGAGCACGAGCACGGCGGCGTACGCGACACCTGCGAACCCGCGCGTCAGCCCGCCTGCCAACGGTCCCGACGTGCATGCCTGAACGTAAACGAAAACAGCATGTATAAGGCCGAACAGAGCTGGCCAATCTGCGCACGATGCGTCTCAAAGGTCCGGACATCTTAGGCAATGGCGCATGGAACGAATCGTGGAACGACCACTGCAGCCCATCGCAGCGGTCACCGCGCATGACGAACAGCGCCGCGCTCGCCTTGGCTGGGCGGCTCGGATCGGTTCGAAAGAACACGGTCTGCCGCAACGACACGCGGAAGCCTGCGACGGATCCGACATGAATGAAGCGCCCGGCGCCCGGCCCGGATGATCGAGGCCAGGGTGTTCGCCGGTTCCCGCCCGGAGGCCCGCATGGCGGCAAGAGCGATGGCGTCGCGGCCGGCCCGGCGGCGCAGGTCAGCCGCCTGGGCTTCGGACGCTTCGCGGTTGAGCGCAGGGTTCATTGTGGTCTCCTCAGTCCGATGCCGGCTGGGTCGCATAGACGCTCCGAGTTCGCGTAGTGTGGTCATCCGGATCGTGGCGCGGCGAGTTCACAGGAAGCTCACATCGGCTCACAGGAGTTTCACACCGCTTCCTTCCTGCTGCGCCTTCGCGGGCGTACAGTCAGGCAAAGCTGTGTTTGTGCCGTCTTGGGGGCCGCGCCGCAGTGATCGATTACCGGCTACTCGGGCCGATCGAGGCCGACCTCAATGGCCGTGCCTTGGATGTCGGCGGCCCAAAGCAGCGAGCGCTGCTCGCGATTCTTCTCCTCAGCGCAAACGTGCCTGTGTCGCGCGATGTGCTCGTCGATCGTTTGTGGGGGGAACATCCACCCGCTGGCGCGCAGCACACGCTGGAGGTCTACGTCTCGCGGCTCCGGAAGGCACTGGAGCCGACGGCAGAAGGCCCGGTGGTGCTCGCCCGTCCAGGCGCCTACATGTTGCGTGCCGCGGAGGAGCGTATCGACATCCGCCGTTTCGAGCGCCTGGCCGCGCAGGGCCGTCGCGCCCTCGAGGATAGCGCGCCTGACCGGGCAGCGGCGGACCTCCGTGAGGCGCTGGCGCTCTGGCGCGGTGCGCCCCTGTCCGATGTGAGCCAGGAGCGGTTCGCGCAGGGGCAGATCGCGCGGCTGGAAGAGATGCGAGCTGGCGTGATCGAGGACCGGATCGAGGCGGACCTCGCCCTCGGCCGTCACGGGGACCTGGTTGGTGAGCTGCAGGCGCTGGTCGGCGCTCACCCGTTACGCGAGCGGCTTTACCAGCAGCTCATGATCGCGCTGTACCGCTGCGGACGGCAGGCGGAGGCGCTGGCGGTCTACCGTTCAGCCCGGCGGACGCTGGTGCAGGAGCTCGGCATCGAACCGAGTCCGGGCCTGAGGCGAGTCGAGCGCGCCATCTTGGAGCATGACGTCTCGCTTGAGCCGCCGGGGCGAGCTGTGCGGCCCCAGACAACGGCATCGGCCGCAGGCCGACGGCCGGGGTGGCCGGCCGGTACCCGCCGCGCCCAGTTGCTGGCCGCTGCCGGGGTGAGCATGGCCATCATTCTGGTGCTGCTCGTGACCAGTTCCTCTAGAGCGCCCGGCGAGTCAGCGTTTGTTACTCCCGGTCCCGACACTGTTGGCGTGATCGACGCTACCCAGGGCGTGGTGACCGGCGTGGTGTCCGGCGCTGGCAGGCCAGCCGGGCTGGCTTACGGGGCGGCCGCCGCATGGATCACCGACAGCTCTGATGACCTCCTGCTGCGGGTTAACTCAGCCCACCAGGTCGTCGACCGGATCCCGGTGGGCCGGGGTCCCGGCGGGGTGACGGTCGCAGGCGGCGAAGTCTGGGTCGCCAACGAATTCGACGGCACCGTCTCTGAGGTCAGCCCGGCTGCGGGAACCGTCGTGGCGACGATCACGGTGGGTAACGGTCCGGAGGCGATCGCTTCTGGCTACGGCTCGGTCTGGGTCGCAAATCTAACGGACTACACCCTGTCCAGGATCGACGAGGCCAGCGGCAACATCGTCGCCACCATTCCCCTGGGCAGCGCTCCGACCGGGCTGGCAGCGGGGGACCACGGCATCTGGGTAACGAGTGCGGAGACCGGGCAGTTGCTGTTCGTTGACCCGCGCACCAGCCGGGTCTCGCGCGTATTTGCCGTCGGTATCTCGCCGGGCGGTGTTGCGTTTGGGGCCGGCAGCGTCTGGGTCGCTGACTCCGGCGGCACGGTGGCGCGCGTGGACCCGGCGACCGGTCGCGCTCGCACGATCTTGACTGGCGGCTCGCCGGCCGGAATCGTTTTCGCCGGCGGCGCCGTCTGGGTCGCTGGTAGCCGCGGCGGCAGCGTTGCCAGGATCGACCCGCAGACCGGCTCGGTGCGGCTTATCCATGTAGGCAACGACCCGACCGCCCTGGCGGCCGCAGGTCCTGATGTGCTCGCGGCGGTGCTGCCGTCGCTCGCCAGCCACCGCGGCGGAACGCTCACGGTCTTCTCGGGGCTCGCCAAATATGTAAATCAGGGCGATCCAGCAAACGCTTGGAACTATCCCGCCTGGCAGGTGTTCAGCATCACCAACGACGGGCTAGTCGCCTTCCGCCACGTTGGCGGCCCGGCCGGAAGCACAGTCGTCCCCGACCTTGCGACAGCGCTGCCCATGCTTGCCGACAACGGCACGACGTACTCGTTCCGGCTCCGTCCCGGCATTCGGTACTCCAGCGGGGCACTGGTCAGGCCGGAGGACTTCCGCCGCGCGCTTGAGCGAGTCTTCAGGATCAACCATGGCGTCGGACCCGCGTCCTTCTTCTACTCCAGCCTGCTCGGAGCGAGGCAGTGCGAACGGTCCCCGCGCAACTGCAACCTTTCGCGATCAATCGTCACGAACGATAAGATGAATACGGTGATATTCCACCTCGCCGCACCGGACCCGGAGTTCCTCTACCAACTCGCTCTCCCGTTCGCCGATGCCGTCCCAGCGGGAACGCCCGACCACCCGGTCAGTCCAGCACAGCTACCGGCCTCCGGCCCTTATATGACGCAGTCGCTGCAAGTGGACCGCAGCTGGATCCTGGTCCGGAACCCGCGGTTCCGCCAGTGGTCGAGCCAGGCGCAACCCGGCGGTTACCCGGACCGGATCGTGGTGCGGCTCGGCGTTAGGCCAGAGGAGGACGTCAAAGCAGTCGAGCAGGGCCGCGGCGACGTCGTTCTTAGCCCGCCTGTGAGCCAGGTCCACAAACTCGCCACGCATTACGCGAGCCAGCTTCGCACCGGCCCACTCGCTTCCACCTTCGCGATGTTCTTGAACACGCGGGTGTGGCCATTCAGCAATCTCGCCGCGCGGCAGGCCATCAATTACGCCATTGACAGAAATAAAATAATCGGGCTGATCGGCGGTTCGCTGGCTGGGAAACCCACGTGCCAGATCTTGCCGCCGACGTTGACCGGCTACCGGCCCTACTGCCCGTACACGATCAACCCCGGCCCGAGCGGCGCCTGGACTGCGCCCGACATGGCCAAGGCGGAGCAACTAGTCCACGCCTCCGGCACAGCGGGCGCCAAGTTGACGGTGCTGGCGGGAGGCTGGGACCCAGGTAATCCGGTCCGGGCGGTGGGCCGCTACTTCGTTTCCGTTCTCGATCAGCTCGGCTACCGAGCCTCGCTGCGCGTGATTCTCGATCCGCAAATCTACAGCCAGCGAGCATTCGACTCCCGTGCGCAAGCCCAGATCGGGGAGTTCAGCTGGTTTCAGGATTTCCCGGCGCCATCAGACTTCATCGTGCCGCTGCTCACCTGCCACTCCTTTGCGCCGCATAATCTAGCCAACCTAAACGTCAGCGAGTTCTGTAACCGGCGCATCGATGCCGAGGTGGCGCGAGCCCGCCAGCTCGGCGCCAAACACCCTAACGCCGCCGGGACACTCTGGGCACAGATCGACCGCGATATCGTCGACCAGGCTCCCTGGGCGCCCTTCTACAACCCCAACGTCCTGGTCCTGCTCTCCCGGCGCGTCGGAAACTTCCAGCTCCATCCGTTCTGGAATTTGCTCCTCGACCAGCTATGGGTCCGCTAGCCTGCAACAGCCGCCCAACCGCTGGCGCATGCCAGGGTCTGACGCACGGAAGACCGGATGCCCGCGTCAGCGTGCTTCACCGTCGGCGCCCGGTCAATGCAGTTGCGGACTTGTCGACCCTCGCCAAGAGCTGGTCGACGATCCTCTCAGCGGCCCGGGTCCTACCCCGGTCGCCCTAGACATCGACGTTGGTGGGTTCGGCCCACGCGCCGGCCGGTCAGGCAGCGGACCGCCAAATCCAGGTCTGCGCGTGCAGCGATCATGACCTCCGCTACGAGATCGCACGCACCCCCCACGCCCTGCGCGCGGCGAGGCGCAGGGGCACCGATAGGACGACGTGCAATTGGACGTCCGCGTGTTGCCCGTCCGCCATCCGTGGTTGCAGCCGACGCGGAGCCCGAAATGAAAGAAGAGATTGATACTCGCGTTCGCGGCGCAACCGGGGGACGCCCGAATATGAGGACTCCAGCGTCAATCTTGTCCACGGTCTCGCAGAGCCAAGCCACACCGACATCGGCGGGCCACACGCGCGCCGCCATTCTCGTTCCCGGCAGCGCGGCCGCAGGACGCATTCACAATCTTGTCCGAAGAGCTGGCGTGCGGGGTGTGAGCCGGCCGCGCTGGATGCTGAGTCGTTCCCCGGTTGCCCTCCCGGGCCCGCCGCCTGCTTTCTGGCGTCCGCGAGCAGGCGGGCGTAGATGGTGTTGCTGATCTTGCGCTTCAGGGCGCGGCGGGCTTCGGCGGGTGTCTTGCCTTCCGCGAGTTTGCGCTGGTAGTAGGCACGGCCGTCGCTGTTCTTGCAGTCGGTCTGGGTGACCGCGGCCATGTGGATCGCGTGGTTCATGCGCCGGTTGCCGCGCATCGACAGCCGGTAGATCTTGCGGCTCCCGGAGGATACTTCGTCAGGGAGTGGATCGCGGCCAGCCGGGCGTACGGGCCCTGGACGCCGAGGCGATCAGCGTCGCCACAACCGGCAGTACGAGCAGCGGGCGCTCGCCGTGGCCGAGGCTCTGGCCAGCCAGCGCGCAGTGATCAGCGGTTCAGGTCACAGGGAACGGCGGGGTATCCTCGGACGCGGCCGGCGCGGCGCTGTTCGTCGGCGCTGCCAGCGCCAGCCAGACGGGTTACGTGTCGGCGTACCCGGCGTTGGGACCCCATCGGCGCAGGCAATTCTGCGGTACGCGCCAACCAGGGTGTCACATGACCTGTATATCGGAGCGCTGTCATCGACGGGCAAGTTGACCCTGGTCAACCAGGGGTCGGCGGCAGTGGACATGATGGTGGGAGTTCAGGGCTACCTGGTGGGCCCGTCAGCGACTGAAGCCGGAGGCGATTATCAGGGTGTCGATCAGAGCCGCATCGTTGACACCCGCGATGGAACAGGCGGCGTGCCATCCACCGCGGTCCCTGCAGGCGGCTCGATTACCTTCAGCGCTACGGGCGTCTGCGATGTGCCGAGCACGGGAGCGTTGTCGGTCGCTGAAAGCGTCGCAGCGCTCAACGCCACCAAGAACGGCTTCCTGTCTGTGTATCCGGCCAATGGCGCAGACCCGATTGAGCCGGGCGTGAACTTCAACGCCGCCGATGGCCAGGACAACGACATGGCGGTCCACTGCTGTCGGCAGTGTCGCCGACGGGCAGGGAAACCGTCACCAACCACAGTTCTGGCACCGTCGACGTGGTCGTGTCGGTACGCGGCTATTACGTGACCTCGATCGCCCCGTCGGCGCCCGGTTCCGTCTCGGCTTCGGTGTCCGGCTTCTCTGCAACGGTGACCTGGTCGGCGCCCGCCAGTGATGGGGGCGCCGCGATAACCGGCTACCAGGTTGCCGCCGGGCCGGACAACGCGACGGTGACCGTTGGGGGGACCGCGACCCAGGCGACTCTCTCCGGCCTAGCCCATGCGTCGGCGGACGTGTTCACGGTCGCGGCCGTCAACGCGGCCGGAACCAGTGAAATAGGGACCTGGGCGCCGCCCGCTGTCCTCTCCGGCACGGTCATGTCACCGAACGGGCAGTCGGTTCAGGGCGCCACCGTCGACCTTATGCCCAGTGATGTGCCTGCCTCGGATCCCGCCGCTTGGTCGCCGAGCATCATCGGGACCGCGACCACCGATGCCAACGGGATCTGGACGTTCACGGTGCCGCCGTATTCGTCGCTGCCATCCGACGCGAAGGCGGCCGCGGATGCCAACGGCGGCTCGCTGAACCTGGACGCAACTGTGGGCGCGTGGGCGACGGTGGGCACGTCCAGTTACAACCTCGAAGCCGATGCCGGGATGTCGGCTTACGTCGGCACCAGCGCCAGTCCTTCTGGTCCCGTGCAGGTGGCGACCCCCGAAAGCGGCGTTCCCTCGATGACGGTGACGCCAGCCCAGGCGGACATCAGTTCTCAGGACACCGAGGCGAACGAAGAGGCCACATCGGGATACCAGGCCAACCCCACCCTGACCGACGCGAACGGTAACTTCATCGGATCCGAGATGAATGCCTACGCTGCCCGTTCCACTGACCCTTACGGTTACGTGAACATCGCCGGACCCAACCACGACGGCTACAGTCCCTTCGTCGCCGCAGGCGGTACTAACCTGAGCGGTGTCACCGCCACGGCCAGCCCGCCGGCCAACCCCGCGGTGCCCGACTGCACCGATTCCCACATTGGCTGGAACCTGGTGTATTCGGATACTACGATTTGGAAGAAGCCGCGTTTCGTAGTCGTCGGCGAGCTCCATGCGAATTGGGACACCACGGGTACCTTCAAGTACGAGACCCATTCTGAAACGAGTGTCGGTGTCGGAGTCAGCGCGGACGGCGAGCACTTCGGCATCAATGGCATGATCACATTCACTCTCGAAAAAAGCGGTGAGGATTCGCTCGGAGGCGGTCACTACACGAGCCACCATGTCTCAGCTAACCTGATCTTCTACAAGATCAAACGGCAGGGGTACTGGGTGCCGATCAGTGATTCTGACACTGATAATGTTAACCCTGCGATCGAAGGAAATAACGAGCTGGCGGGAGACAACATACTCTGCGGGAAACCACGGTATTTCATCAAGGAAGAGGGTCTGTATAATCCTGCGGGTTCCACGGTCCCGTACATTCGAAATGATTGCAGGCGGCTCTCGAGTGGTCAGTGCGACCCGAATGACAATACGTTGTGGTCTCTGACCGACGGCTGGAGCGGCTACAAGAATTACTTGCCGCGCTCCAAGAAATATAGGGTTCCCTATTTGCCGGGCTCGCAGGATCACTGCGATTCGAGTGGCAAGGGCTACACATACCATGTTGGAGCTACCATCGGTAACTTCAATATTGAAGCCGAGACCGGCCACAAGACTGTAACCACGCAATGCATCAATTTCGGAAATGCCTGGCCGAGGTGGGATAAAATATCCCAGAAGAGCAATTCTACCCATTGGCTATGGGGCAGCAACGCGAAGATCATCAACGGCCCGAAGCTCTTTTACACCTACTGATGCGCACAGTACGAGAGCAGAGCAGAGCTCGGAGCCTGGCCGGGGTGCTGGCCGCATGCGCGTTGCTCAGCACCGGGTGCTCGCCTGGGGGTGAGCATGAGCATGTGGTGTTCAAGGTCGCGACCGGGTTCTCGAACAAGGCAACCGCCCGGACCACCGACCTGGTAGACATCGGATTGCCGCCCCTGCACAACCTGAGCGGCCAGACCGTCACCCTGCGCGGCGTGAGCCTGGTCTCGGCACCGAGATCGGTCCACATCCGCATGGTGACCGGCTATCTGCGCAGCCAGACCCATATCTGGGCGCTGGGTTTCGCCATTGGCAACTTCGTCAAGCATTGCCGTCGGGAAATGACACCGTATCGATTGCCGAGCGTCGTCACGGCCCCGCACGCGGACTCGCGGTGGTACCTGGTGCTCTCGCTGACTTTCTCCAAGCCCGGCCGTTACTACCTGCGACGGGTGAGGATCGACTACACCGTCGGCGGGCAAGAAGGCTGGCAGTATCAGAACCTCTTCCAGACGATGATCATCACCTTGCATAACAAGAAGCTCCCTGCGTTCGATGGGTGCATCTAACAGGAAGCCCCGAGGAGAGCTTTGAGGCCTAGGGGCAATGCCACTCAGCCTAAGTTGATCTTGTGTCGGCGTGCATGCCGGGCAGTGCGGAGGATGGCCGGGATGTTCAGGGCCTTATGACGCAGAATGATGAGGTGGCTGCCAGCGCGGGCTGACGGACCAGATCTCGCTGGGGTGCTGGCCTGCCGGGGCTCGTGTTGCTTGGCGGGGGATTCTAGAGGTGCCGCATCATCCACAGGTTCGTCTCGGCGTATGTCCCTCGGTCTCGCTCGCGGTCGATATCGACGGGATCGAGTGCGTCGGGCACGGTGTACTTGCCGGTCTCCGGGAAGGCCATCTTGGCCCAGTCCTCCCATTCGGCCACCGTGCCGCTAATGATCATGGAGCGCGGGGCGGGTCCGAGGATGCTTGCGCCGAGCCGCTGGTGGGGCGCGGATCCAGGGGTCCGGGTGCAGCCCGTCGCTGCGGGCCCAGCGGGCGAAGTTCTCCATGGGTGTCAGCGGGTAGCGGCTCTTCAGCGTGGGGCGGACATGGGGCGATCATCCGCTGCAGCCCGGACGCGGTGGCTCGCGCGCGCAGCGCGGTCAGGGCCTTCCCGGCTAGCCCGCCGCCCTGTCGGCCCGGTTTGACGGCGGCGGCCATGACGCAGAGCGTGTCGGGCGGGACCGAGTTCTCGTGGCCGGTTACCGCGTTGATCAGTGCTCCGTCGTAGCCGCCGGGGAGGGAAGCCGACCACGGATCCACGGTGATAGCAGCAGGCCATCCTGCAAAGAAGGCGCTGATGATGCTGCGGGCAGCAGGCCGCCGCGCCGCTGCCCTGGCCCGATCACAGGTTCGACGCGACGTGTGCGACCAACAGCGCGCAGTTGTGGCAGCCGCTTGCTGCGTCGCTGGCCAAGGGGGCCGCCGCGTCCTGCGTCCGGGCGGGCGGCTGGTGCTCGGCGTACACGAACGCGCCGTGCTCCCGGGTGACGGCACCGCGGGCCACCGTTTCGACGATGTCCTGTGGCCGGCACTGCAGGCAGCCGGGTTCGCCGCGGCGGACGCCAACTGCCGGCCGACCCAGGGCGGGCAGGCAGTCGTCTGTCACGCACTGCGACCGGCCAGCCCGTGAACCGCCTGCCCGGCCCTGACGCACGCCCTCGCCAGACAGCGGCTGGCGCGCTGGCTGCCGTCGGGCCGCCGGGCTGCCAGAGTCACTGCTTGGGGATCTGCTTGCCCGGGTCGATGAATGGCTTGGGCACGGTGACGCCGCGGTGGCGCCCGGCGGGGGTGTCGACGTCGAATTCCTGGCCTAGCGGCTCGGCGTGCTCGATGGGCAGCATCGCGTAGCCGATGTTTTTCTCGAGCCGCGGCGAGTAGCACGCGGAGGTCACCGCGCCGACTTGGTGGCCGCGCGACGGAACCGGGTACATCTCGATCATCTCGTTGTCGATGTAGGTGCCGACCGACGGCCCGTCGATCTCGACGCCGACCAGCTTGCGCCGCGGGCCTTCGGCCCTTGATGCGCTGCAGGGCCTGCTTGCCGACGAAGCCGGCTTCCTGGCCGAGGTCGACCATCCAGGTGTAGCCCATGTCGACCTCGAACGGGTTGGTGTCGTACCACATGTCGCAGCCGAACGCGAGGATGCCTCCCTCGATGCGGCGGATGTGGCAGGGCCCGGTCACCTGCAGCCCGTGCGGCCGGCCGGCCTCGAGGACGGCGTTCCACAGCCTGGTCCCGTCGGCGGTCGCGTCGTACAGGTAGATCTCGTAGCCGAGCTCGCCGGTGTAGCCGCTCCGGGACACGCGCACCCGCACGCCCGCCAGCTCCAGGTCCCCGGACAGGTGGTCGTACGGCAGATCCAGGATCGTCTCGCCGAACAGGCCGGCCATCACCGCGCGGGATTCCGGGCCCTGGATCTGCACCGGCGCCACGTCCACCTCGCCGATCGTGACGTCCAGCCCGGAGTGATAGGCGAGCCCGCGGGCCCGTGCGTCCAACACTGCTGCGAAACCTCATGATGTCTCATCAGACGCTAGGATCCGCAAATTTGCCCATGAGGCACTGGCTCTCCCGGTAAGCGGAGGAGGTGGCGTCCCGGGCGACGTTCGACAGATGAGACGACAGCAGTGGTAGCTACCTCGAGTCCTCCGCCTCCCCGGTCTGTAGCGAGGTTGGCGGAGCGGCCTGGGGGTCGGGATACGCCCGCCTCCCGGTGATCGGCATGACCCAGCCTGATCGGGGCCGGGTTACCTGATTCTGATCGGCGTGATCGTGTCGCTGAGCCCGTTGGAGACGTAGGCGGCGCGCCCGTCCGGGGTGATCGCGATCGCCCCGGGGCCTTTGCCGACTGTGATGGGACGTCCGGGGTTGCCGGTGGCCAGGTTGATCGGGGTGACCGTGTGGCCGTTGTCCTGGCCGGAGTTGACCACGTAGGCGGTCTTGCCGTCCGGGGTGATCGCGATCGCGGTGGGGCCCTTGCCGACGGTGATGGCCCGGCCAGGCTTGCCGGTGGCCAGGTTGATCGGCGTGACCGTATCGCCCGTGCCGGGCCAGCCGAAGTTGGTGACGTAGGCGGTGCGCCCGTCCGGCGTGATCGCAATCGCCCACGGGGTGTCGCCGACCTTGATCGGCTGCCCGGGCGTGCCGGTGGCCAGGTTGATCGGGGTGACCGTGTCGCCGCTGTAGTTGGTGACATAAGCGGTGCGCCCGTCCGGCGTGATCGCGATCGCCCCTGGCTCGTTGACGCCCGTGATGGGACGCCCGGGCTGGCCGGAGGCCAGCCTGATCGGCGTCACGGAGTTGCCCAGGTAGTTGGCGACGTAGGCGGTGCGCCCGTCCGGCGTGATCGCGATCGCCCCGGGATCCTGGCCGACCTGGATCTTGCGCCCGGGCTGGCCGGCGGCCAGCCTGATCGTGGTGACGGTATCGCCGTTGCCAGAGACGCCGTGGTTGGGCAGGTAGGCGGTCCGCCCGTCCGGCGCGATCACGATCGCCGACGCGCTGTTGCCGGCCTTGATAGGACGCCCGGGCTTGCCGGTGGCCAGGTTGATCGGGGTGACCGTGTCGCCCGGGCTGAGGACGTAGGCGGTGCACCCGTCCGCCGTGATCGCCATCGCCCCCGGGCTGAAGCCCACGTGTATCGGCTTCTCGGCACCGACTGCATCAGGCTGACGCCCTGCTCCCCCCGCGCAAGGCCCATGTCGCGGCAGTGACGCCGGAGTCTGCGCGACAGCCAGTAGCACAGCGGTGGCTGCAACCACGGCGATCGCGGCGACGACAAGCCAGGTCGTGCGCCTTGCGAAGCCCGGTTGTGCCACCTGACCCCCTTCCGATGCGCGATCCCACGATCGCACGAATACCGCCAAGAGCGCGACGGGAACGGTTGTAGGCCAGGTCGCAAGTGCTGGTCGTCAGATGAGACACCGGTGACGTCGTCGGGATGCCAGTTATAACAGGATGTTCTGTGCGCGGCGCATGGCGAATGCCTATCTCAGCGGTAGACATTCCTATTGGGCGTTCGGCAGCGGCGCCTGGGTTGGCCACGTTTCGGGCTTGTTGAACTCTGCGCGGCCCTGACCTGGCGCTATGTCGCTCAGACCGGCGAGAACTGCGCACTGCCAGCCCGTTCCGAGCGGCAGAACGGCCCTCAGCGCCCGGCGGTGCCGTTCCAGTGCAACATCAGCGTTTTCGTGTCCGTGCTCTCCGTGCTGCCGACCGCCCAGGCGCGGCCGGACCGCGGGACGGCGGCGACGCCCTGCAGGAAGTACACCCGGCGGGGGGTGGGGGTCAGGACCTCCTGCTTCCAGGTGTGTCCGTTCCAGTGCAGCGCTACGGCTTGGCCGCCACCACCGCCCACTGCCCAGGCATTGTCCGCCGATGACGTGCTGACGGCAAAGAGAGTGTTCCGGATGCTGGCGCACGTCCACCTCCGGCCATTCCAGTGCAGGATCACCCCGGACCCGACAGCCCAGACATTCCTGGCCGAGGTAGCGGCGACGCTATAGAGGCCGTAACGCACTCCGAAGTCCGGCATGACGACCACTCCCCATTGACTGCCGTTCCAGTGCATCAGCCGCGGGAAGTTGCCCGTCCGGAAGCGGATGACGGCCCACGCGCTGGCCAGGGACGTGGCGGCCACGGCATCGACCGCCATTACCCGGCGCTCTACCGTGGCGGGCAGCTGCGTGCGCGTCCACGCCGTGCCGTCCCAGTGCAAGACCAGCGGGCCACGACCCGTGAAGCCGACCGCCCACGCGTCGGCCGCCGAGGTGGCGGCCACATCCTCAAGGGCGCTGCTGTAACTCAGCTTCGGGACCGGCACTCGCCGCATCGTCGTGCCGGTCACCCGCAGGATGAGCGGCCTGCCGACGCCTCCTCCGTCACCGTGGTCCGTGAGACCGTACTCGCCAACAACCCACCCGCCGCCAGGGAAGACCGCCGCGGCGGCCAGGTCACTCAGCCGCGGCAGCGCCCGGTCGCTCAGCGTCTTCCAGACCGCGCCGTTCCACCGCGCGACCAGCACCCTCGAATGAGCTGTCTTACCGACGGCCAGGGCGCTGCTTGACGACCGGGCCGCGACGTCGGTCAACCCTCCCGGAGCCGGCGGCATGTCCAGCAGCGAGCGCGGGCCGCTCGTCCCGACGATGGGTGCGCACGCAGCCGTCACGACAGCGACCGCCACGACGCCCGCGAGGCGCCGAAGCTTGCTACCGGGCTTCATCTGTCCTGCCGATCCAGGGCCTCATCACCCCTAAGACGTCCGGTCACTGCGCCAGAATTACCCCCCTGACCGGACATGCGCAACTATGTACAGCCACGCAGGTCCCAATGACAGCGAGACCGCCCCCCGGCCGGACAGCTGACTCGACCTTACCCAGCCTCCAGCTCGCGGTGGCGGAATACCGCCGTGGTCCACCCGGCGCCCGGCGGGAGGTCAGCAAAGAGCCCGCGGGCCGCAGCTCAGGTGCGCACTGAGATGGCCCAACTCCGGGGCGTGCCGACCCTGCGCACGTGTCATTAGTCAGGTCGAGGCAATCAACCGCAGCCGTTGACTTGCGCACTAGCGTGGCCGAAGTCAGGTTGCACGCAGAACCGCTCGTTCTGAGCCGGTCAAGCAACGCGAACCGCGGCTAGCAACTTGCGCCAGAATCGGCAACTTGCGCCTTTCTTGTTGATTACGGATCGGTTGTGCTCGCCGAACATAACCGCTGCGCCGAGCCTGCAGCGTGGAGGGCAGTTGGCCACGGGGTGGCCCGGATGATGCTCTCCTGGGACGAAGATCGGCTGGCTGGTGATCTGGCGATGACGGCGCAATGCTGGTCGCCGAAGGTGATGAAGGATGCGCTCAGGACGGGCTTCTACCGCGCAGTCCATCTCACCTGGCCGCGGCTGGCGTGGTCAAGGGATCGGGTGACCAGATACTCAGCGGGTGTCTCAGCTGACCGCGAAGGCCGGCTGGTCCTGTTCGGCGGCAGCGGGGGAGCGCCTGGCGGCCGGCTACTGACGGTGACGAGGTCAGGCCGGCCAGACTGGCGGCTCCGTGGAACGGGTCGTGGACCGGGTGCGGTGCTCAACGGGTACATCGTGTGCAATGTGTGCGTTCGGGTGTGCAATCGGTGCAGCTAGCGCGTCTGGTGCTGCGGCGCGGTGTTTCTCGTAATGAACAGGTCGTCGGTTCGATTCCGACAGGAGGCTCCAGGTAGTGATAGAGTTTTCGAAAACCTTGCCGTTCCGTTTTGTCGCTTTCGTGGAACGGTTCAGTGAACGGTTCGATCGCTCAGAACGTTCAGATTGCTCACAGCGAACCATGTTGCCCGTCACTCAGTGTGATCGAAGCCGCCTGCCTGGCCACACGGCGGCCCGGCTTGAGTGCGCAACATTGACGCACGCGTACGGCTCGTTATGTCGGCGCCGCAACTGCCGCTCAGGTCCTCTGTAGGCGACCAAGATTGGTCGATCTGTGCCCAGCCGCGGCAAGACCGGCAGCGTCTCGTATGGGTCAGGTTCGGCGCACGCGGCAATCAACGGCGGCGACCGGTCGCTCGCCGTCATCGGATAGCCGACCACTATCGCATCGTCTCGGTGGGCTGCCCGGTGCCCGGCGCGCAGGCCGCCCTGAGCCGACGAAGTGCACGCCCGCCGGTTGGGACCGCGTACTCGCCGTCCACCGACGAGGCCCGTGAGCGCATCAGGGGCCTTCTAGAAGCCGGGCAGACCTACGGCATCGGCATCACCTTCGAGCCCGATGGGCAGGGCGGCTGGAAGATCGGCTACATGCGCGGCATGGGCGGGGGAGACCTGGCCACCCCGTACGACCTGGAGACTGCCGTAGCTGCCGCCGATCGACCGCCGGACGAGCTGGCCCACCGGCTTGCCGAGAACACCCGCGATCGGGGCCTGATTCGCCGTCCTGCGAGGCGATGCTCAAGGCGAAGGCTGACCAACCCACATGACCAAGGCACGGCCGTCGTATGCTCTGCTCTATCTATGTGTGAACCCGCACGCTGAGCCGCGCGTCACAGATAAAAGAGCGTTCGGCAGTGGTTGCTGGTTCAAGATAGTGACTTTGAGGTAGTCAATGCGCGGACGGTTCAGGCTGGCAGCCACGATGACTGCTGTGGCGGCCGTTCTTTGTACTGGCTGCGCGCCCGCCGGATCGGCGGGCGCTGGGCACAGCCCGCCGAGTCCAGCTCCATATCCCGCCGACACCGGGTCCGCACCATCTGGCGGCGCCGATAGCCTGTGGGCGGTCGCGGCTCTCGGTGAGTCTGACGCCTGGGCGGTCGGGAAGCATACACCGTTGCCCAGGGGGATTTACCCCTTGACCGAGCACTGGGACGGCCAGCGCTGGAGGGCGGTGCCGTGCCCGAGCCCGGGGGGTACCGCAGAGCCAACCCGCAGCCGCTTGGCAGCGGTGGCCATCGACGCGCCAGACGACGCCTGGGCGGTGGGCACGTGGTCGCCAATAGAACATGTTCCGCCCTCGTACGGGCTGATCGAGCACTGGAACGGCGCTAAATGGGCCTTGGTGCCGGTTCCGAGTTCAGGCGGTCACGTCACTGACCTGCTCGCGGTCGCGGCGATCTCTCCGACCGCGGCCTGGGCGATCGGCGAAGGCGTCGCTGGCGGACACTTCGTCACGGTCTTCATGGGCTGGAACGGCACCAGATGGCGGTACCTGCCCAGCCCTGGCACGGACGTGGGCGGCCCGGCAGTGATCTCCGCCCACGACATCTGGGTGGTGGGGGGTTCGAAGCGTGGCACCCTGGCCGAGCACTGGGACGGTTCGAAGTGGACGATCGTGCCGACGCCGAACGCGTTCAAGGACCGGACCAGGAGCAGCGGCCTGTACGCCGTCAGCGGCTCGTCCAGCAGCAACGTCTGGGCCGTAGGCGAATATCAGTCCGGTCCGACCAGCCTGGACACGAGCACGCTGGTGGAGCACTGGGACGGCGCACGATGGCAACTGCAGCCGAGTCCGAACGGCCCCCCCGGCGCCCGGGGGGAACGTTACCTCAGTGCGGTCGCTGCCGTCAGCCGCACCAGCGCCCTGGCCGTCGGAAGCTACGGAGCGGGACTCCCGCTGACCGAGCGCTGGGATGGCGTCCGCTGGACGACCGTGCCGAACAAGCTCCAGCCGGGTGTGACATTTGCGTACCTAACTTCAGTCGCAGCGGTCGATCCGCGTTACGCCTGGGCGATCGGCGAAGGCGACCAGTACACCAAGCACATCTCCTTCATTGAGAAATGGAACGGCACCAGCTGGCAGCAGCTACCAAGCCCGAACCCCTGAGCATATCACTCCGGGAGCCCTTGACGTCAGGGACCAGGTAGCTAAATGGATTACCGGAGTTGGCTCCCTCCTGGCAGGGTCCGGCCTGCGGGACGCTACCGTGATCTTCGCGCAGGCGGCCGCCGAGGCCGGCGTCAGATCGGTCGTCAACATGTCGCAGATCTCCGCCTTCGGGAGGCCACCAGCAATGGGGCCCGTCAGCACTGGCTGGCCGAGCGCCTGCTCGACCGCAGCCCGATGCTGACCGCGCACCTGAAGCCGACGTTCTTCGCCGAATGGGTGATCTTGGCCTGGGGCCAGCACGGGGATCATGGCGTGCTGCGGCTCCCTTCGGAACCGGCCGCCACGCTCCTGTCGCCGGGGTCGACCAGTCGTATGTGATCGCGGCCATCCTGGAGAACTCCGAGCCGCACGACCGCCAGGCCTATCCCCTGTACGGCCCGGTCGAGATGGACCACTACGGCATCGCCGACGCTGTCTCCCGGGCGCTGGGGATCCCGGTGACCCTACGACCCCATCAGCGTCGAGGAGTTCGCCGCCGGCCTGGCCTCGGCCGGCAGGTCCCCGCATCTCATCCAGCACCTCAGCAATGTCGCCATCGACTACCAGAACGGTATCTTCTCCGGAGTGAGAGGACCCATCCTGCGAGTTGTAGACCTGCGATCCCGGCACGCGCATATGAGTCATCCTGCCGGGGCGACGCCGCTACGGCGTGAAAATCTGGTCAGCTGACCCGCCGTGACCCGGAGCCCCGGCTGCGCCGGGCGCTGCCGCGCTCGCATCCGCGGGCCG
>WNGG01010499.1_pt1 | contig 27971 bp, 26 predicted proteins | sample 5400661 | NCBI WGS metagenome assembly WNGG01 (sample SAMN13153372, study PRJNA577476) | soil metagenome | isolation source: 100 cm soil or saprolite under Garry oak tree replicate 1 | place: USA:California | collected 2016-06-15
CCCATTTTTTGCTTATCGCTGGTAAACATCACCAGCGGGAATACGGCAAAACTCAATTGCATGCTCAAGATGACCTGGCTCAGAACCAGGAGCTTCGCCGTGCCAGCTTCACCGGAAAGCGCGGTCACGATCACTGCGGGGATGATGGCGAGCGAGCGTGTAAGCAGACGGCGCAACCAGGGGCGCAGGCGAATGTTCAGAAAACCTTCCATCACGATTTGTCCGGCCAGGGTGCCGGTCAGAGTGGAATTCTGGCCGGAGGCGAGCAGAGCCAGCGCGAATACCGTGCTTGCGCCAGTGACTCCAAGCAAGGGTGTGAGCAGTTTGTAGGCGTCCTGGATCTCGGCGACCTGGTGATATCCGTTGCGGTAAAACGAGGCGGCGGAGACGATCAGGATTGCCGCGTTCACGAAGAGCGCGATCGTCAGGGCGATTGTAGAGTCGATGGTGGAAAAACGGATGGCTTCGCGCTTTCCCTCACCGGTGCGCGCGAAAGCGCGAGTTTGAACGATGGCCGAGTGAAGATACAAATTATGCGGCATCACAGTGGCCCCGAGAATGCCGATAGCGATATACAGCATTCCTGGATCGCGAAGGATCTGTGGAGAAGGCACGAAAAACGAGTGAGCTAAGCCGGCGAGGCTGGGTCTTGAGAACAGGATTTCTAATCCGAAGCAGACGCTGACCGTCGCTATCAGGCTCACCACCAGCGCTTCGAGAAATCGAAACCCCTTCTGTTGCAGAAAAAGAATGATCAGGACATCCAGCGCCGTGAGGCATACGCCCAGGAGAAGCGGGATGTGAAAGATCAGGTTGAGAGCGATGGCAGAGCCGATAACTTCGGCCAGGTCGCAGGCGGCAATCGCAATCTCAGCAGCACCCCACAGCACAAAATTTATAGGACGGCTGAAGTGATCCCGACAAGCCGCTGCCAAGTCACGCCCTGTGACCACACCCAGCTTGATGGCCAGGCTTTGTAGCAGAATCGCCATCAAGTTGGAAATCATGATTACCGAAAGCAACGTGTAGTTGTATCGGGAGCCCGCAGCCAAATCGGTCGCCCAGTTCCCCGGGTCCATGTAGCCCACCGCGACCAGGAAACCAGGACCGGCGAAAGCTAAGAGCTTACGAAGGAAAGTCGCAGAGGAAGGAACAGGCAGGCTGCTGAAAACCTCGGGCAGGCTGGGACGGGTTGCCGCACGTCGCCAGCCCTGCTCAGCGGTTTCGATTACCTTGGTCGCCATTCGATGAAGAAGTCCGCGTGCCCGGCACCGCTGGGCAAAACGTTAGTATACACAATTCAGTAAACTATGGTTAAGTTACGGAAGCAGCGTGGGAGCTCTTGGCAGTTCGAATCCATATTCTTTCAGCTGCGGATACGCCCAAGGCAACCTTGCCGGCGCCGGTAACCAGGGTCAAGGTCTGGTCGTAATTTCGTCCCGTAACCTCCAGACGAGCGCCGGGGCGAATGCCACGATCCTCGAGGAATTCCAACAAGCGGCGGTCGCGCTCATAAATACCACTGACGAGATAGTTCTTTCCCGGCTCGGCATGCGCCAGAAGCAGCAACCCACGCCGGCGCCGGCTTACTGGACTTTCCAACTCACTCAGGTTGCCGTGTGGACAAGCGCCTCCGCGGCCCAGTCTCGACAGCAGCTTCGACTCAAAGTCAGGAGAGACGGCATGCTCCAGACGTTCCGCCTCGTCGTGCACCTTGTACCACTCCATGCCAAAGATTTCGAAGAGCATGCGTTCGATCAAGTGATGCCGCAGAGTTAGCTTGTGGGCGATACGGCGTCCGGCAGCAGTCAATCGGACTTGGCCGTCCTTATGCACGCGCACCAGTCCGTCTTTTTTCAGACGGCGGAGAGCCATGGAAACGGCAGGCGCGGACACCGATAACCAATGAGCCAGCGTCGCAGAAATGACAGTTTCGCCTTCGCTTTCCGCCTCCAGAATCGCTTTGAGATAGTCTTCTTTGGAAACCGTGATCATCTGCGGAGATTATAAACCGGATTAAGCGTAGTTAACCCAGGGAAGGCATTTACGAAGTACGATTTACGATTGTCGATATGCGACGTTGGACGGTGTGGGACCTGTCGGCAGTTGGTCGTTTGGATTTCAAATCGTCAATCGTAAGTCGTAAATCGACGATCCCTTGTATCCCCGTTTGACATCGCCGTTAGCTATCCCTAACCTTGTTTATCCAAAACTATGAAAGTGCTTGTCATTGGCAGCGGCGGAAGGGAGCACGCGCTGGTATGGAGACTGCGACAGTCGCCGCGCGTATCGAAGATTTATTGCGCTCCGGGAAACGGCGGCATTGCCGACGAAGCGGAATGTCTGCCGGCGGACGTGAAGAATTTGGATTCATTGCTGGCGCTGGCTCACCAGGTGCGTCCCGATCTGACCGTGATCGGACCCGAATTGCCGCTTCAGTTGGGGGTTGTGGATGAGCTTACGCGGCGAGGATTCCGCGTTTTTGGTCCAACCAAAGCAGCCGCGAGGCTGGAGTCCAGCAAAAGTTTTGCTAAGGAGTTTCTGCAGCGCCATCGCATTCCGACCGCACATTACGCAATTTGCAACTCGGTGGACGACATCCACAAAGCCTTGCCACATTTCCACACTCCGTTAGTCGTCAAGGCGGATGGATTGGCTGCCGGCAAAGGTGTAGTCATCTGCAAGAGTAAAGAAGAGACAACCACAGTTGCGTCAGAAATGCTCAGCGGCAAGATGCTGGGTGAGGCGGGTACGCGCGTGGTGCTGGAAGAGTGCTTGCAAGGCGAGGAACTTTCATTCCTGGTCGTGAGCGATGGGGAGCGTGTCGCGCCGTTGGTCGCTGCCCAGGATCACAAGCGCGTCGGGGATGGCGATACTGGGCCCAACACCGGCGGCATGGGAGCATATTCCACGAAGAACATCGTCGACGAACAGATGCGCAACTGGCTGGTGCAGCATATCGCGCGCCCCGTGGTGGCAGGCATGAAAGCAGAAGGCGCGGAGTACAAAGGCGTCCTTTACTGCGGCCTGATGATGACGGCTCGGGGACCGATGGTGCTGGAATTTAATTGCCGTTTTGGCGATCCCGAAACTCAGCCTATCGTGATGCGTATGGAAAGCGATCTGGCAGAGGCGCTGGAAGCCTCGATCGAAGGACGAGTGAGCGATGGTGATTTTCGTTGGTCGAACGATGCTTCCGTTTGCGTCGTCATGGCCTCGGGCGGATATCCGGGAACGTACGACGTTGGTAAGAAAATTACGGGACTCGAAGAAGCGGGCAAGGTAGACGGAGTAAAAGTCTTCCATGCCGGAACCACCAAGCACGACGGCGGTTATTTCACGGCGGGAGGACGCGTGCTAGGCGTAACAGCACGAGCGGCGGACCTGAAAACTGCAGTTGAGCGCGCTTATGACGGTGTATCCAGGATCAAGTTTGAAGGGGCGCAGTATCGCAAGGACATTGCCGCAAGAGCGCTAAAGAAATAGTTTCTGGTTTCTAGTTTCCGTTCAGTTCGCGAGAGAGGAATTCATGAGCAAGGTACTGGTTTCGATCGTCATGGGGAGCGACTCCGATCTGGATGTCATGCGGGAGGCGGCGACCGCATTGGAGGGATTCGGGATCGGTTATGAAATCGATGTGACTTCGGCTCATCGTTCTCCTGAACGCACGGCGGAGTATGCGCAGAAGGCGGCCTCGCGCGGAATTCGTGTGATCATTGCGGGCGCGGGCGGTGCGGCGCACCTTGCGGGAGTGATTGCGGCACACACCAGTCTTCCGGTTATTGGCGTACCTATTCCGTCCACTGCGTTGAACGGACTCGATTCGTTGCTCGCAACCGTGCAAATGCCGGCGGGGATTCCCGTCGCCACTGTTGCTATCGGTAAGCCGGGCGCTACCAACGCTGGGATTTTGGCAGCACAAATTCTGGCACTGTCGAATGCCTCGCTGGCTAAGAAGCTGAGCGGTCACAAAGAGAAACTGGCGAATAGCGTGGAGGAGAAGTCGAGGAAGCTGAAAATCACGCTGGGCACGTAAGCAAAGATCAGATTGTTGATTTAGATTGTTGATTTTTGATTTAAACAAACCAGGAAATCTGGCTTCACAACTTCAAACCCTTCAGATACTCCCGGAGCGGTTCTCCTAAATCCTCGCGTTTTAGGGCAAATTCCACGGTGGCTTTCAGGAAACCTAGTTTGTCTCCGGTATCGTGGCGCTTGCCTTCGTAAACGTAGGCGTACATTTTTTCCTTTCTTAACAGCAACCGGAGTCCATCGGTGAGCTGCAGTTCGCCTCCGATGCCAACCTGAGTTTCAGACAAACAATCAAATACCGTCGGCGTCAGAATATAGCGGCCGATCACCGCCAGATTAGAAGGAGCTTTCTCGGGACTTGGCTTTTCCACCAGGTCGACGATTTCGTAGAGTCTGCCTTTGAATCGCCCATCCGCCGGCTTCACTTTGAGCACCCCATAGGACGAAATAGCCGGGCCATCGATCATCAATGTAGCGATCACCGAGCATTGAGTTTCTTCAAAGACTTGCATCATTTGTTTCAAGCAGGGAACTTTGGCGTCGATCACATCATCGGCCAGCAGTACGGCAAAGGCCTCATTACCTACCAGTTCGCGCGCGGTCAGCACCGCGTGACCGAGGCCGAGCGCCTCCTTCTGGCGTACGTAAGCGATGTGGATCATGTCAGAGATCTGGCGCACAATCTGAAGCAGATCGAACTTTTTGCGCTCTTCGAGCATCTTTTCGAGTTCGTAACTGACGTCGAAGTGATCTTCGATAGCCTGCTTGCCGCGGCCGGTGATCATGATGATCTGATCGCAGCCGGCAGCGAGCGCTTCCTCGACGCCATATTGAATGATGGGTTTGTCCACCAGCGGCAGCATTTCTTTGGGTTGAGCTTTGGTTACGGGCAGGAACCGCGTGCCTAAACCGGCCGCGGGGAAAACCGCTTTACGAACTCGCATGGTCATGGGGAAATTAGCTGTCCGTCGTTATTGCAAACCGCGGAAGAACCGACCGATGATTGTAACCTCAGGCCCTAAAAGCTAGCCACTTAGGAAAGGTTGCGACAGAATGGCATAGTTATGAATGCGTCGTGTTTGGCGGAAACATCCATCTCCAAGCGTCCAGCACTACTTTGGATAGAATCCACGCCAATTTCCGAACGCTGCGAATTACGAAGAATTCGAAAGCGCGATCCATGCTCAAAATATACGCTGAGTTTCTGGTTTCCGGTTTCAAGTTTCTAATGCAGTTCACTGGAAACGGGAAACTAGAAACCGGAAACTCATCCCGTCTGTGCGGGCGCTTCCTGTGGAACTTCCCCCGCCAACTGTTCGAGAACGGTGCGGAGACGGCGCAGAACCTCCTGTGCCGCGCTGGCATTCAAAGAAAACTTCAACATTCCATCGGGGCTGAATTGAGTGCCCCGCTGTGAAGATACGAACTGCGCCAGTTTTGCGGGATCAATAACGGCATTCTGACGGAACTTGATGGTAACCACATCACGCTTGCGCTCAATCCCGGTCGCTCCCACCCGCACTGCCAGTAATTTTAGCGTCGCGTATTCCAGCAAGTTACGAACTGCGGGAGGCGGCTCACCGTAACGGTCCTGAAGCTCAGCCCGCACGTCGCTCAATTGCGATTCGGTTTCCACACCGGCAATACGTTTGTACATGCGGAGCCGCTGATTCTCCTCGGGAATGTAGTCTACGGGGATGCGAATATTCAGGCCGAGATTGAGCTGGGTCTCAGCTTCGTCGGATGTGGCTTCACCTTTCATCTCGCGGACGGCGCGATCCAGCATTTGAGTGTAGAGCTCGAAGCCGATAGCTTCGATATGCCCGCTCTGTTCACCGCCCAGCAAATTCCCTGCGCCGCGCAGTTCGAGATCCAGAGCAGCGATCTTGAAGCCGGCACCTAGGTCAGAGAATTCTTTCAGCGCTGCAAGGCGGCGGCGCGCTACCGGTGTCAATTCGATCTCCGCGGGCAGCATCAGATAAGCGTAAGCGCGGCGGTCGGAGCGTCCCACTCGTCCGCGAAGTTGGTAAAGCTCGGAGAGGCCAAGCCGATCAGCACGATTAATGAGGATGGTATTGCATAGCGGGATATCGAGGCCGTTCTCGATGATGGTAGTGGACACCAGAATGTCGGACTCGTGATGCATGAAATTGAGCATCACTTTTTCCAGTTCGCCTTCCGACATCTGCCCGTGGCCGACGATGACACGCGCTCGCGGCACAAGTTCCTGAAGCTTGGCGGCGATTTCCCAAATACTGTCCACGCGGTTGTGGACGAAGTATACCTGGCCGCCACGATCGAGTTCCTGCTCGATGGCCGACTGGATGAGTTTTTCGTCCCAGCTCGCCACCACGGTTTGAATGGCGATGCGATCCTTGGGCGGAGTTTCAATTACGCTCATATCGCGCAGGCCGACCAAAGACATGTGCAGCGTGCGCGGGATAGGTGTGGCCGACATGGTCAGCACATCGACTTGCTTGCGCATTTGCTTCAAACGTTCTTTGTGGCGTACTCCGAAACGCTGTTCTTCATCCACTACCAGCAGGCCGAGGTCGGCGAACTTCACGTCTTTCGATAGCAAGCGGTGCGTGCCGATCAGGACGTCTACTTTTCCGGCTTCAACTTTTTGCAGAATTTCTTTCTGCTGTTTTGGAGTGCGGAAGCGGCTGATCATCTCGATGGTGACTGGAAACGCCGCGAAGCGCTGCTTGAAGGTTTCGTAATGCTGGAAGGCGAGGACCGTGGTGGGCGCCAGCACCGCGACTTGCTTGTTGTCGGTGACAGCTTTGAAAGCAGCCCGCATGGCAATTTCTGTCTTGCCGTAGCCGACATCGCCGCAGAGCAGGCGATCCATGGGCTGAGTCGATTCCATATCGCGTTTCACGTCGGTGATGGCGAGGTCCTGGTCGTCAGTTTCGCTGTACTCGAAAGCGTCTTCGAATTCGCGCATCCATTCGTTGTCGGAAGGGAAGGCGTGACCTTCCGCAGTTTTTCTTTCGGCGTAAAGCTTGAGCAGTTCGTCCGCCATGTCTTTCATGGCTTTGCGGACGCGGGCTTTGGTTTTCGCCCAGGTCGCCGTGCCCAGATGACTTAACGGAGGCTTGGCGCCTTCCGAAGAACGATATTTCTGCACCAGGTCAAGCCTGGTGAGCGGCACGTAGAGTCGCGCACCCTCGGCGTATTCGAGCAGCATGAACTCGGCGTTGCCATCTCCCTGATTGATTTCCTTCAAGCCCTGATACTGTCCGATTCCATGTTCGACGTGGACTACATAGTCGCCAACTTGCAGGTCGCGGAAGTCGGAAAGAAACGCGGAGACCTTCGACTTATGCCTTTGCGGACGCGAAACAACCGATTCGGATTCGTCAAACAGATCGCGAGCGCCGAGGATCGCCAGGTTAGCTTCCGGGAGCACCACACCTTCGGGGACGTACGCCTTCGCCAGTGTGGTGGTCAGCACTTCGCCCGCGAAGTAGGAAGTTTCGTCGGCATAGCTCTCGCCCCCACGAGTGCGGCTGCCCAGCCGAAAGGAAACGCTGTACTCACTGAAAATGTCAGCCAGGCGTTCGACCTCACCCGTGTTGGGGACGGCAATCAACACCCGGTTACGTTCCGCAATTTGTTTCTGGACTTCTTCCAGCATCGCAGGAACTGAGCCGTGGAAGCGGGGCGTAGGCTGTGACAGGAACGAGACGGTGGTCTCAACGTCGCGGGAGCGAGCGATGTCGAGATATTCGACGTCAGCGCCCGGCAATGTGGCGATTTTCTTCCACCAATCGTCAGGTGAAAGATACAAATCTCCGGGTCGAACCAGGTTGCCGATACCACTACGTTCGTGCGCCTCTTCGATCCGTGACCAGACACGGTCAAACTCCTGCTTCAAATTGTCCGACTCATCAGCGAGGACCAGGGCATGTGGCAGCATGTCGAAGAGCGTGCGATCGGCGCCAGCGACGGGAGCATAAAACTCCCAGCCGGGGAAAACTGAAACTCCGCCTGAGCGCACAGCCTCTTCCACAATTTCCTCGGCTCCGGTAATGCGCTTGCCTGACAGTCGGGCATGAATGGCCCCAAGCAATTCCTCGCTGACGGGAGTTTCGGTTAGCGGCAACAGCACCGCCTCGTCTACGGGATGAGATGATCGTTGTGTCGCTGGATCAAATTTGCGAATGGACTCGATCTCATCGCCAAAGAACTCGATGCGAAGCGGGCGATCAGCTTCTGGCGGGTAAACATCGAGGATGCCGCCGCGCAGAGCGTATTCTCCGGGCATTTCCACCACATCGGTCGAGGTGTAGCCCACGGTATTAAGGTGACGCAGCAGGGGTTCGGGATCAAGTGTCTCCCCGCGCCGCAGAACCCGCGCCAGATCGGCGTAGTATTCCGCGGAACGCAGCCGCAGCGCAGTGGCAGCGATCGGCGAAACTACGATGGACACTGCGCCCGTGGCAATTTTCCAAAGAGCTACGGCTCGTTCTTCCTGAATTTCAGGATGCGGGGAAAGATTCTGGAAGGGCAAGACGTCGCGCGTGGGAAGGGCGACTACAGATTCCGGTTCGGTGCCGACCAGCTCGGAAAAAGCCTGCAATACGGGAACAAACTCTTCCAGCACGTGATTGTCGGGAACCACGACAATAAGCGGCCTCTCGGTAACCTTTTGCAGCAGAACTAGAAGGAGAGCTTTCGCGGTTGGGGTTAGCCCGGAAACACGTATCCGCCCCGTGCCCTCTTTCAGATGGGAGGCTACACGCGAGAAGGCGGGCAACTTTTCCACGTCCGCGAAGAGATCGCGAACGAAAGGCAAGACCATTGCGCTTTCATTCTAACAGGGGTTTGTGAGCGGCAGGTTTTGTGGGCGAACTCCGCAATGGAGGCCGGGTAGGGCAGTTGGTCTTGCAATTCGCGGGCGACCGCCATGTCAGCGAAAAACAAAGAGGACAGCCGGGCCCATCCAAGCTGTCCTAAACCCTTCCGGTTAGAAGGGCCATGTCACTGTTTAAAAGATAGCGGAAGAGTGTTTCGAGATTATTACGGCAATGTAAATTTGTGGTGAATTCGGCAGTCTTCTTAGCCTTATCAACCGCCGAGCACGCTGAGTGCGCCGAGAATATAAAGAGAATGGGACTCTCGGCGAACTGAAGAATTCAAAGGTAGCTAGAAAGCATGGCTCGCCTCCGCTGGTATATTTAACGCATCTTGGCGTGGGAGGAAAGTCATAGCTCGCAAAGTCGAGATCTCGCGCAAACTTCAGCAACGTGCTGAACAAATGATTCCCGGCGGGGTGAACTCACCGGTTCGCGCGTTTCGAGCCGTCGGCGGAGATCCGCCATTCATCGTCCGCGGACAGGGCTCGCGTGTGTGGGATGCAGACGACAACGAATATCTCGACTATATCGGCTCATGGGGACCACTCATCTTGGGTCATGCGGACCCAGCCGTGGTGGAAGTGATCTCCCGAGCCGCACACGATGGCGTGACCTTTGGCGCGTCAACTCCCGCGGAAGCGGACCTGGCCGAAGTCGTCCTCTCCGCCTTTCCCCACATGCAGAAAGTGCGATTTGTGAGCTCGGGCACGGAAGCGACCATGTCCGCGATACGGCTAGCCCGCGCTTACACGAAACGTAAATACATCGTGAAATTTGAAGGCTGCTATCACGGCCACGCCGACGCGTTGCTGGTGAAAGCGGGATCGGGAGCTGCCACGCTCGGAATTCCGGGATCCGCCGGCGTGCCCGACGAGTTCGTCCAGTTCACGATTGCTCTGCCGTTCAACGATGCCGAAGCGGTTGAGTTCGCCTTCAAAAAGTTCAAGCATCAGATTGCATGCGTGATTGTTGAGCCGGTCGTGGGCAACATGGGGTGTGTTTTACCGGCGCAAGGATATCTCGAGCGTCTGCGCAAGCTTACCGAGCGCGAAAAATCTGTGCTCATTTTTGACGAAGTAATGACTGGCTTCCGCGTGGCGTTCGGCGGCGCGCAGGAATTGTTTGGTACTCATTGACGCTGCGCCGTTTGCGTGAGCAAAAGAATGAAATCTACCCGCGTCTCGACAAGCTGAGCGACGAACTGGTCGTGGGAGTTGCGGCAGCGGCGAAAGACGCGGGAGTTCCCATCTGCCACAACCGCGTGGGTTCGATGTTTACCTGGTTTTTTACCCGCGGCCCGGTCACGGATTGGGCGTCCGCTTCCAAATCTGACACCAAAGCTTTCGGACGCTTTTTTCAGGCGATGCTGGACAACGGTGTCTATCTGCCGCCTTCCCAGTTTGAAGCCGCGTTTCTCAGCACTGCTCATACCGAACAAGACATACAGAAGACGATTGCAGTGGCGAAGCAGGCCTTCGCCGTGGCTCACGCGTAGACCCGGGCGCGGCAGGCGGCGTCAGACATCTGATCTTTGGTTCAGTCTGGGAACCATCCTATCGTTTACACCACCGTGGAAGAGCGGCGGTTTAGCGCCGCGTTGGGCGGCTTTTGACATGGGCTTTAGCCCGGCGCGCCACGCAATGCGACCACAGGGGCTGAAGCCCATCTCCGCCTTATTCGTAACGCGGCCCTGGAAGGGCGGCTCTTCCACGGTGGCGTAAGCAATAGAAAGAGGCCCGCCCTTCCACAGTGGCGTACAGGGCCGCTCAGCGCTCACGGCTGACAGCTGACGTATTCATCATCCCGGGAATGGTCACGAACTCGAATCCTTCGGACTTCGCCTCTGGGATGAGAAGGTCTGTCGCGATAATGGTCTGCGAGCGATCCACTCCCATGCCGGTGTGGCTGCCATCATGCAGAAGGATTACGTCGCCACCGCGAATTTGCCGGCGAATCCTCTGTTTGATCTCATTCGCGGAATAACTCTTCCAGTCTTGGCCACTCACGTTCCACATCACCGGGATCAACCCCAGCGACCGGGCAATCCGTAAAGTTCCTGGCCTGCGGCCGCCAAATGGTGGGCGAAGTAGCGGCGAGTGCTGGCCGATGGCTTGCGTGATGGCCTGCTCGCATGTCTGTAGTTCGGTTGTGGTCTGCCTGGCAGAAGCAAAAATCAAATTGGGATGGGACCAAGTGTGGTTACCCACGATGTTCCCTGCATTCACGACTTCGCGAACAATATCGGGACGCTGTTGCACATAGCGTCCAATCAGAAAAAAAGTAGCATGAACGTTGTGCTTCGCCAGGACCTCCAACAGACGCAAAGTGTGGGGATCGTTGGGTCCGTCATCGTAAGTGAGTGCTAATTGTTTCGATCCCCGGCGAATTCCGGTGAAGGTCTTTCCATACCACTGGCCGGTCGCCGCCATGGACTGATAACCAGCCGCGCTCATGGCGGCGGCTGTGGCCGCGAGGGCAAGTGCGAACATGGGTGAATTGTAGAACGATTACAGATTACGGGTTTTCAAATTTCAGATCTCAGATTTCAGATCTCAGATTGGCCTTGCGCCATAAGTCCGGGCCTTGACTTCAATCAAAATCAACAATCAAAAATCCACAATTGTTTAATCAAAATCTCCCTGTTGCCTCACAGCCTCAGCCGGGATATGCTGCGAAGCGCGATTCCCACTGACCCATGGCCAATCTTTTCGAATTACCCCGTTACATTGCAGTGGAAGGTCCGATCCGAGTCGGTAAAAGCACCCTGGCGCGCATCCTGGCGGAGCGTTTGAATGCACAGCGGGTGATGGAACCCGAAGACAACCCATTTCTTCGCGCGTTTTACGAAGGCGAAACCGGAGCCGGGTTCCAGACACAGTTCGCGTTTCTGATCCGCCGCTTCGAGCAGCTTCGGGCGCTCGATCTGGGTGCGAAGTCGCAGAAAATGGTGGTCAGCGACTTTATTTTCGAGAAAGACAAGCTCTTTGCCTGCGTCAACCTGAATGACGTGGAACTCGATACTTATAATCGCTACTACAATTATTTCCGCGAACAGCTTCCCACGCCCGACCTGGTCATCTATCTGCAAGCCAGCCCGGATGCTCTGAAAAAACGTCTGAAGAAGAAGAATGCGCCCGGGGAGAAGGCCCTCAACGAAGACTATCTCGGAGAAGTCATTAAGGCTTACGAGCACTTTTTCTTTCATTACACATCTTCAGACCTGCTGATCGTGAATACTTCAGACATTGACTTCGTGGAACGCAACGAAGATCTGCAGGAACTGCTGCGGAAGGTGTCGGCTCCAATCAAGGGGACACAGTACTTCTTGCCTCTGGGGAGCCAGGAAGCGGCAAGTGCTTAAAGGCAGTGGCTAGTGACTAGCGGTTAGTGGCCGGGGTGGTTCGGTGTTATCCGCTCGGATCTAACCGACGCAAACTTATTTCTCATATCGCGGCAGGGAATACACCGACAGCGCCTTCCCGACTTTCTCAAACTCGGGATCGGCGGTGACCAGCCAAGCGCCACGGTCGATTGCCAATTCCGCGGCAAAGGCGTCGGCATAGCCGAGACTGTGTTTCTGCTTGAGGGCACCGGCGCGTGAGGCTCTTTCCCGGTCCACAGCGATAACCGCGATGGGCATCTCGTGCAACCTCGCCTCCGCTTCACGGGCTTTGGCCTCGCCGTGAAACCGCCACTCCAAGTAGAAAACTTCACCCCAGTTAACGGCTGACATCAATAACGGCGAGTCTTGTCGAAGAGTTTCACTCAGCAATCGCCGCACTTTTTCGGAAACTCCAAGCCGGCCTTCAAAGAAGCCGATCAGGGCGTTGGCATCCAGTACGTATCGGCGCATGCCCACGCGCAAGGACGGGGGCACTACTTCTCTCTCCTGCGCTCGCGCTCCCGTTCCTCAAACGACGCCTCGAAGACTGACGGCTCGCCGGGCGCCGGCTTGAGAAAACCCATGATCTCGTCCAGCCGTCGCTCGGTGATAGGTGTGAGCACCAGGCGGCCCTGCTCCTCGCTCCAGGTTGCAGGGGTGCCTTTTTTCAATCCGAGTTGCTCACGCAACTCAGCCGGAATAACTACCTGCCCCTTGGAGCTCACGACTGTGCGGTAGGTTGTCATATTTCCTAATCTTACTACACAGTAAGACTATATACAATCGTCTTACTAGACTAAAGTGTGCGGGAGGACGACGATTCGACGAACGACCCACTGTGATCTAGAATAGTCATAGCAGCATCCAAGCTGTGTACAGGCTCTATCCGCCAAGGCGGAGGGGCACTGGAGGATCTATGAGTTTCACCCCGATTGGCGATCCTCGCCAGAAAATCACAGTTGCTTCCCTTCGCGAAAGAAAACTCCGGCATGAGCCGATTACTTGCCTGACCGCGTATGACTACCCCAGTGCGCGTCTGATAGACGAGGCCGCCATCGACATTGTTCTGGTCGGCGATTCGCTGGCCATGACGATTCTTGGATACGAGAACACCCTGTCCGTCACTCTCGACGAAATGCTGCACCACACCAAGGCGGCTCGCCGGGGCGTGAAACATGCATTGCTCGTCGCGGATATGCCCTACGGCTCGTATCATGCAAGTCCGGACGAAGCCATCCGCAACGCGGCGAGATTTATCAAAGAAGCCGGCGCCGAAGCCGTAAAGATAGAAGGCGGCGAGAAGCGTGCAGAATTGATTCGCCGGATCATCGACGCCGAAATTCCAGTGACCGGGCACATCGGGCTCACACCGCAGTCAGTAAACGTGATGGGCGGATACAAAGTTCAGGGCAAGAGTCTGGCAGCCGTCGAGCAACTGATGCGCGACGCTGTCGCACTCGATCGCGCGGGTGTCGCGTGCATTTACCTCGAAGGTATTCCCCGCGAAGTCGCAGCCATGATCACAGCAGAAGTAGCAGCCCCCACAATTGGCATTGGCGCTGGGCCTGATTGTGATGGACAGGTCCTGGTGTACCACGACCTCCTGAACCTGACATTTACTCCGCCCGCCAAGTTCGTCCGCCGCTATGGGGATGCCGCGGAACTCATCTCTCAGGCTGCGCAGGCATTTCGCGCCGACGTGCTTTCCCGGCAATACCCGTCCGATGAGGAGTCATATCATCTGCCGAAGGAAACGCGCGCGGCGCTGGAGACAGTTATGGAGCGGAAGAACACTATGCGGCGGTAGGGAAGTACGAGGTACGAGTTACGAAGTACGATTGCCGAATTACGATTGTTGATTTTCGATTGGATTTGGATTTTTGAGTTTTTGGACTCAGGTCTCAGATCTGAGTTCTCCGTTCTCAGATTGTCGCGGAAGGTTGCGCCTTACTTCGTCAATCGTAAATCGTCAATCGAAAATGCCTCCCATGAGGGTCCTCGAAACAATAAAGCAGATGCGCTCCGCCTGTCAGGCGACGAAACAGGAGGGGCGGCGTCTGGGATTTGTTCCTACCATGGGGGCGCTGCATGAAGGACATTTGTCGCTGGTTCGGGCGGCGAAGGCACGATGCGACGTGGTGGCTGCTTCCATCTTCGTAAACCCTACTCAGTTTGGTCCTAACGAAGACTTCTCCAAATATCCGCGATCGTTCGGAACGGATCGGGAACTTTTGGAAAAAGAGGGTGTGGAGTTGCTCTTTGCCCCTTCGGTAGAAGAAATGTATCCGGAGGGTGCAGTGACATTTGTCACGGTCGAGGGCTTAAGCGAACGACTGTGCGGAAAGTCGCGTCCTGGACATTTTCGGGGGGTTACCACCATAGTCTCCAACCTCTTCCACATCACGCAATCCGATCTCGCTTTCTTTGGACAGAAAGATGCGGCGCAAGTGGCGATTATCCGGCGCATGGTGCTGGATTTGAATCTTGGCGTCGAAATTGTTGTCTGTCCCATTGTGCGTGAGGCGGACGGTCTGGCCATGAGTTCGCGTAATGCATATCTCAGTCCACAACAGCGGAGGTCGGCGCTGGTATTGTCCCGGTCGCTGGCTCATGTGAAAAAGTTGTCCGAGCAAGGCGAGCGATGCACGGCAAAGTTAGCCGCAGCCGGAACACAAGTGTTTGCGGAAGAACCGTCAGTACGCCTGGACTATTTTGAAATTGTGAATCCGGACACTCTTGAACCTGTCGAACACATCAGCGACCCGGCCTTGGTGGCCTTGGCCGCGTTTGTCGGAGGCACCCGCCTGATCGACAACATAGTGCTTACAACTTAAGCGATTAATCGCCGAGGTCCGGACACAAACTCATTTCCCGCGATCACGTACCTCAGCGGGCGCGACGCCGCTTTGACGATGCCGATCCGCACTGTGGTCAACACGCGGGACGGAGTGTAGTGGTCGTCGGCAACAAAAAGATCCGAGTTTAGGCTGGTCAGATCCTTGCCGTTATCGCGCTCTCGCGTAATACCGAAGGCATCAGCCAGGCGTCCCGGGCCACTGGTCAGTTTTCGCAGATCGCCACCGCCATTCAGGCTGAGGCCGCGTTCCTGCGCCATCTCCTCGATTCCGATCAGCGGCTCCAGGGCGCGCACCAAAACACAACCTGCTATTCCGTCCGGCAAGCAGGAAATGTTCAAACAATAATGATTGCCGTAGATGAAATAGACATAAGCATGACCTGGGGGACCAAACAGCACGGCATTCCGCGGGGTACGACCGCAGGCCGCATGTGCTGCGGGATCGCCTTGGCCTAGATAGGCTTCAATTTCCACGATCCTGGCCGCACGCAGCTTCCGTCCTTGCCGCCGAACCAGGACTTTGCCCAGCAGGTCGCGGCCTACACTCCGTGGATCGCGGTTGTAAAAAGCACGCGGCAAAGGTTTTCCAGGCTGGTTCAAAGGTCTCATTCAGCGCTTCCCATTGGTAACTTTGCGCTGCCATGCTATTCAACTATCGTTACTTCTGCACATAGCATGCGACGCTACCTAATTCTAACGCCCCAATCTTCGAGGAGGATTATGCTCGGAAGAAAGTTCAAGATCGCTTCACTTTTGTTAGTGCTGACGCTGGTCGCGGCGGCCGAAACCATTCCCGCCGGCACGCACGTGACCGTGCGAACCAATTCCACACTTAACTCGGCGACAGCCCGATCAGGACAAAGCTTTAATGCGAATCTGGTAAGAGACTTGACCGTGAACGGCCAAACTCTGGCCAAGGCAGGCTCGCCGGTAAAAGGAAAAGTGACTTACGCCAAGTCGAGTGGTCGGCTGCACGTCCCGGGTCAGCTCACGCTCAGACTCACTGCGGTTGAGATCAATGGAAAAATGACTCCCATCACAACCGGCGGCTTTTTTGCCAAAGGTAAAAGCCATACCAAGAGCAACGTGGTGAAAATCGGTGGCGGAGCCGCAGCGGGCGCCCTCATCGGCGGCCTGGTTGGCGGAGGCAAAGGCGCCGGAATTGGCGCTCTCGCCGGAGCCGGCGCAGGAACCGGAGTAGCAGCAGCTACCGGAAAACAGGAAGCTGTCGTGCCGGCAGAGACCGCGATCACGTTTACCACAAAAACCAACGCAACCGTGAAATAGCTCAACCTGGGGCGGGCCTTTTGTCTGGGCGCTTCGGCTCGCCCTTTTTCACTCGATTCTTCGGCTAGCCTTTGGCTAAGCGGTTACGCCGCGCCCTTCAGATAGGCAAGCACCTGATCGGCATGCCCCTCCACCTTCACATTGTTGAAGACGTGGGCAATCTTGCCGTCCGGGCCAATCACAAATGTGGTGCGTGCGATTCCCTTCACTTTTCTGCCATACATGTTTTTTTCTTTGATCACGCCAAAGGCTTCGCAGACCTTCTTATCGGTATCGGACAGCAAGGTGTACGGCAAGTGGTATTTGTCCTGAAATTTCTTTTGATCCTCCGGCGAGTCTGCTGAGATCCCAAGGATCACTGCGCCAGCCTTTTGCAAATTCTTATATGCGTCACGGAACTCGGACGCCTCGATGGTTCACCCGGGTGTGTCGGCTTTGGGAAAGAAAAACAGGACCACGCTTTTGCCTCGAAAATCCTTCAGCGACACATTTTTGCCGTTCTCGTCCGGCAAAGAAAAGTCTGGGGCCTTATCATTGATATCCATGAGGGCTTCTCCATTTCGTTCACTGTTATACCTGACGGTGGCCACCGTCGTCATGCTGGCCGGCTTGGCCTTGATATTTGGCCAAACCGTTCCGCCTCAGTCTACTCGTCGTGAAGCGGCCAGAAAAGGACCACGCGCGCTGGGATTGCTTGAGCTTGCGGCCAATGGCAAAGCTCGCCTGATCCCAATCACCATGATGTTCGATGGCAAATTCTATGACGCCGGATCTTATAAGGCTTCTCCAATTCCCATGGCGCTCGAGCGGGATACGGTCTATGAAGCGGTACGGACAGGCGTTTCTCAAGGACTGTTTACGGTGGGCGGCGCTTTTCACAGAGGCAACGCGTGGGTTGCAGACGGGAAATGGGAGCCGGTCGGCGCAGCTCCGCCAAAAAAAAGACCTTCGGAACCGTCGGCGCCTCGCGATGACGACCAGGATAAGCCGCCAGTATTGCGGCGCCCTGGATCAGGTGGATCAGAACCGCCGAAGCCGACCCCTCCCGTTTCTCCGCCAGCTGACACGCCAGCAGCGAAGGCACCGGAGCCCTCGCCTGCGGCGACTCCCGCTGCTCCAGAACAAAGTGGCCAGGACAACGACAATGACAAAGACAGGCCGGTGCTCCGCCGGGGAAACCAGCCTTCCCCAAGCACAAAGAAAGAGCCTAACAGCACCACAGGAATCTCCCCAGCTCGCGTGGGAACGCCAAATCTGCCTACTGCAAACACTGGCGAACAAAAGATTGGCGGGGAAAAGCCAGCCCTGCAGATGATGCCGGCCATTTCCGACGCGGGCAGCTCCGACCCTCGCCCTTACAGCTACGTGGTGAAGCCGGCAGAAGAACAGCAGCTTCGCACGAAGATGCTGGGCCTGGCGTCCGCTCAGATTCGTGACCGCGCCCGGCAGTTAGCATCCGAAGACGGTAAAGCACAAGTTCGTACTTCTTCTCAGAAAAACAAAACGCCTGCGGTCAGATCTGTGCCGCCGAGCTTCGAAGATACACAGTTTCGAATTTTTGATCTTTCCAATGCCAACGAACCGGTGCTGGTATTGACCACTAAGGCGAGCTTTCCCGCAAAATCCAGCAGTGATGCGGACCTGTACTATGTGGCGCTCGTAGCCCGCGAAGACATTTCAGGTGAACTGCACAAAGCATTTTCCAATGTGACTGACAGCAGGCATCTGGACATTCAGCCGCGACTCGAATTGATTGACGCAGTAGATGCAGATGGTGATGGCCGTGGCGAATTACTCTTTCGTCAGATATCCGATAAAGGCAGCGCGTTTGTGATATATCGCGTGATCGGCGAGCAATTGTGGGCGCTGTTCCAGGGCACTCCGGAGTAAATAGTTTCAACTATTTCTGCGTCATTATCAGTTCGCCGTTCTCGACTTTGATGGCGGAGACGTTGTCGGGCAGCTTCAAGCGATCGCGCTGTTCCATAAGCTTTTTTTGCAGCGCGTCGTTGACTAGTGAGACCGGAACATTCAGATCGCCAACCTTGAATTCGGTGGGAACGAAAGTGACGTATCCGTCTTGGGAACCTAAATGTCCGGCGAGAGTGATCCAAACGTCCTTGCCGGCCACTTGGGTCAAAAACTGGCCGCGTGCGACGTCTCCCTCGAAATTCACCCGATAGTCGTTGATCTCGGACCGCCCGGTCGCGACCTCGACCTGCGGAGAAGAAGGCGGTGTGCTGGATGAACCTGTCTCCGCGGGGAGCGTGCCTGCCGCCTGCGCGATTGCCGCGCTGACCTCATCGGAACTCAAATGGACTTCGGCGGCAGCCTGGCCCAGCTGTTTAGCGCGATCGAGTTGCTGTAACTTATCCTGAAAGGACTGGGCATTAGCAGCAGCGGCTGCAACGGGCTGTGCGTGCGCCACTGGCTGCGGCTTCTTCAGCACCAGAAAAATCGCAATCAATGACGTCAGTAGAGTAGCTGCGCTGATGATGCGACGAACGTTCCCGTTCATATCGTGCCTCCGGCCTCAGCAAAGTCTCCACGGACCATGGTAGCTAACGAGCCGTCACATAAAAAACGTGATCCATGGAAGCGCCGTTGCGTCATTCAAAAAGTGGGCCACAATTACCGGAACCAAGCTGCGGCGTCCCAAGAGGTATGCAATGCCCCACATCATGCCGAGAAACGCAGTCGGGAGCATGATGCCGAGCCAAACAAGAAAGCCCTGATTTAAGTAGCCGGCGTGCGACAGTCCAAACGCAACGCCAGGTACGAGGACCTGCATGGCCTTCCCGTAGCCAGCCTTAGCGAATTCGGTCATTAGAAAGGCGCGAAAGAGGACTTCTTCGCAGAATCCAGCTGTGATGCCCATAGCCAGCGCAGCAAAGAGGTGAATTCCATGCGGCAAGAACGCGTATGAGATCGGAATGTGCATTCGGGGCAGAAACCGGAGATTGCTGCCGATAGAAAGCGCTGCCAACAGGAGCGCGACGACCCACGCTGGCCATGTTCCCAAGCCCCAAACTCCGAGATCTCTGAAGGAGAGCCCGCGGCTCTGCAATGCAAACCAAAGCCCGATCACAAACAGCCACTCGACGATTACGCCCCCGCTAAGCCAGGCCAAGAAGCGTTGTTCAGGAGAGCCATGAACCACAGCGGGAAACGAAAGTGAAATGACCTTTGAAACAACCCAAATCGCCGAGGGGACCCGAGCGCCAGAATTAGGGACTCCACCCAACACTGAGCCCGACCGGACGACCCGCTAACCATCTGCACCCGCGAGGCATCTGTGCCCATAATGATGGACTCCAAAGAATGCGGTTGCGACTAAAAGACTTGACTGAGAAACTCTACGGCATTTTCAAAAGAAAAGTTCCGTGATCAGGCTCTCACCGACTGTTCCACGCCAGCCTGTTAGGAGTCCAGCTTCTTCGCCAATAACTGGTTCACGAGTTGCGGGTTTGCCTGTCCTTTGGACAATTTCATGACTTGGCCGACGAAGAATCCAATTACCGTCCTCTTGCCTGCACGGTATTGTTCAACCTCTTTGGAATTGGCCGCGATCACCTGATCAATGATCTTTTCCAGCGCTGATGTATCGCTGGACTGCTGCGGACGGCCCTCTTCGTCATAAACAGCGGGAAAGTCTTTTCCACGTTCGAAGGATAGATCGTAGAGATCTTTTAGCATCTTGCTGGAGATAGCACCGCTTTCTGTCAAGTCTGCCGAGAAGGCCACGCCTTTCATTGAAATTGGCGACTGCTCAATTTCCAGACCCTTAGCCTTCAACCGGCCCATAAGCTCGCCTTGAACCAGATTGGCTACGCGTTTGGGATTTTTCGCCGCCTTCGCTGCTGCTTCGAATTGATCCGCCAGCGACTTACTTATCGTGAGTACTTGCGCGTCCTGCGGGGTGATGCCATACTCGGCGATCATGCGTTGTCGTCGCGCTTCCGGCAACTCCGGCAAAGTGTTACGAATGTCTTGCTGCCACTTCTCATCCACCAACAGCGGCAAGAGGTCGGGCTCCGGAAAATAACGGTAATCGTGAGCTTCTTCCTTCGATCTCATACCATAGGTCTTGCCTTCATTCGCGTTGTAGAGGCGAGTTTCCTGCGTGATCTTGCCGCCGGATTCGACTACGCCAATTTGCCGGTAAATTTCGTATTCCAGGGCCTCGCGGATGAAGCGGAAGGAATTCACATTCTTGACTTCAGTCTTGGTCCCAAACTCTTTTTGGCCTCTTGGACGAACGCTAACATTCGCGTCACAGCGCAACGAACCTTCTTCCATGTTGACGTCACTGACGCCGGTGTACAGGATGATTTCCTTCAACCTCGTACTGCGGTTCAGATCGATTGCGGTCTTTTCCTGCGAATCGGGAAAACCTTCGTGCAGACTCTTCCCGGCGTCTTCCTCGAGGTGCAGACGCGTGATTCCAATCTTTTTGGTTCCGCAGCCGGCGGGGATTTGTATCCAACCGCGCTCAGCCAGCGGCTTATCGTATTGCGAAATCTGGTATCCCTTCGGCAGGTCGGGATAGAAATAGTTTTTACGGGCGAAGATCGATGTCTGGTTAATCCGGCAATTTATCGCCATGGCAGCGAGCACAGCGAATTCGACCGCTTTGCGGTTCAGAACCGGCAAGGCACCTGGTAAGCCGAGGCAGACGGGGCAGACGTTGCTGTTAGGAGGATCGCCGAAGCGCGTGGAGCAGGAGCAGAAGATCTTGCTTGCGGTGAGGAGTTGGACGTGTACCTCTAAACCAATGACCGGCTCATAGCGGGCGAGGGCCGATACAGAGGTGTCCGGCGTGGTGGCCATATCGACGGATTATAAAGCTAGCGGGGACGAGTCAGTTCAATTCGGCTTCGCGGGTTGCGGCGCGCTGAGGTAATTCTCCAGCGGGATCTCAAAATACATCAGCTCATCTCCCTTACTGTCACGCACACCTGTCAGGTAGAAATGTGCTCCCGCAAGAGGAGTGGAAATTCCAGAGACATCGAAAAATAAAAATCCCGCCTGGGTGGTATGAGGCTCCACGGCCCGTGCGCCGAACTGGGCACTCTGGATTTCCTCCTGCTGGTGGACGGCCGTGACAGGCGGCGGTAGATATCATCCACGGTCGCTGGAGACATTTTTGTGCGGTTCACCGTGACCAACTGGGCTTTCATTCCCGCTAATGCAATCGGCTGCTCGCCCTCATTGGTGATCACGAGAAAGATTGGCAGAAGACCCTCTTCGTTGTAGTGGACCGAAAAAATATCCGCCTTGTCCGCCATGTCGTAAGGATCCAATGCCACGGTCACTGCGTCGGTAGGATGTGCGTCATGCGCGGGATAGGTCTTGGCCGGCTGCGCTTTCGGCATGACAAAGTCCTTGGCTGCGGCACAAAAGGTAACAGTCAGGATAAAAACAGCAATTATCGCGGTTTGGACACCAATCCACTTGAGTCTGCCGGAGAACATTAGCATGCATTATAGGATGCAAGCTCTTGCGGCGGTGGTGCCTTGGGAGTATCGCTAGCGGTTAGAATGTCCCATCACCTATGTACTTGCTTTACAATGCGCTGCTGGCAGTCGTCCTATTGCTGGGCCTTCCTTATTGGGTACTGCGAGCGTTGAGGCACGGTAAACGCCATCTTGGATTGGCTGAACGATTGGGAAAAGTGCCGGACAGGTTAGCGCGGCACCAATCTCGGCCGGCTATCTGGGTCCATTCCGTTTCCGTGGGAGAGTTAATCGCAGTCAGTGATCTGATTACGGAGTTGACTCGGCGCTTCCCGGGATATCGAGTGGTTGTTTCAACCACCACGGCGGCGGGTCAGTCGTTGGCGCGCAGCCGCTTTGGCAGGAATAGCGTGTTTTATTTTCCGCTGGATTTCAGGTTTGCCATCCATCCCTATCTGCAAATCCTGCGCCCACGATTGATCGTGATCGCGGAAACTGAATTCTGGCCTAATTTCCTTCGACTCGCGCACCAGAGTCGCGCCCGCATAGCCATAGTGAACGCTCGCATCTCCGACCGATCATGGCCCGGGTATCGCCGCTTCCGTTGTTTCTGGATGAGAGTTTTGCAGCCCATCGATATTTTCCTCACTCAAACCGAAGAGGACCGAAGAAGGCTGGCGGATATTGGCGCACCAGTCGAGCGTATCCAAGTGAGTGGGAACTTGAAGTTCGATGTGTCCCTGCCTCCTCCTACAGCGATCGTTTCCAGCCTTCGCTCCGCTTTCCAGCAAGCGCAGGCAGGACCTGTGCTGGTGTGCGGCAGTACCGTGGAGGGTGAAGAGCCTCTGCTACTGCGCGCTTTCGAGAATGTACTGGCCAGCCATCCTCGTGCTGTCATGATCCTGGCTCCCCGGCGTTTGGAGCGTTTTGATGAAGTTGCTCAGTTGCTAGGGCAACTCGGAATCCGCTTCTGGCGACGCTCACTTTGGAGTGGTGACCCTATCGCCGGGGGAGTCCTGCTGATCGACAGCATCGGAGAACTTGCTTCCCTGTATGCGCTCGGAGACGTCGCATTTGTTGGCGGAAGCTTAGTTCCAAAGGGTGGACACAATATTATTGAGCCGGCGCGGCACGGCGTACCAATCGTGGTCGGAAACCATACCGAGAACTTTCGTGACATTGTGAGCCTGTTTCAAAGCCGCGATGCTGTACGCGTCGTCGGTCCCGCCGAGCTTCCCTTGGTTTTTCTGGAACTTTTTTCTAATGAGGCGGAACGTGCGGCGCTTGGCCGCCGCGCAGCCGAGACCTTGCTCTCGCAGACTGGCGCTACTCAGAGAACCATCGAGGCTCTGGAGAAACTGCTGAAATCATTTTTGCCGGCGGTTTCCTCGGCGATGGCTAGTTCCGCAGGGGAAAGTGCGCCAGCTACTCCTCCACAGTGAATTTACTCAGTTCCATTTTCGCCGCAAGCGTGCAACTTCGGAATGGCCTGTACGACCGAGGCGTGCTGCGATCGCGCCGCCTGACGGGCCCAGTGGTGAGTGTCGGCAATTTATCCGTGGGCGGTTCCGGAAAGACGCCGTTCGTTCTTCTGCTCGGCGAGTCATTGCGGGCGCGTGGAGTGAAATTCGACATTCTTTCCCGAGGTTATGGACGCAAAACTAAAGGAGTGATGCTCGTGGATCCCGCCGGCACTTCACAGGATTTTGGTGACGAACCGCTCCTCATAGCGCGACGCTTGGGCGTTCCTGTAATTGTGGGCGACGATCGCTACGAAGCAGGCCTCTTCGCGGAAAACAGATTCGGCCCACAACTGCATCTCCTGGACGACGGTTTTCAGCATCGTTCCCTCGCCCGCGATTTCGATATTGTTCTGGTCACTCCGGAAGACACACGCGATTCCCTGCTCCCCGGTGGGCGTCTCAGGGAGTCGGCGCGCAACCTGTCTCGAGCCGACGCTATCGTTCTCACCAGTGGCGTTTCCGGGGATTCATTCCCGCTCGACGGCAAGATGGTGTGGCGTGCGCGAAGGGGAATTTTGCCGGAGGATGTGCCACCTCGACCAGTAGTGTTTTGCGGCATTGCCAGGCCAAAGAATTTCTTATTACAGTTGCGGACCGCTGGAATTGAGCCCGTGGCCGAAGCTTTTTACCGCGATCATCATCCCTACACCCAGCGAGACATCCAGGAACTTTTGAAGCTGCGCCAGCAGAGCGAGGCTGGAGGGTTCGTCACCACGGAAAAAGACGCGATCAACCTGGGTGGATATTTGGCGGCTTTGGAACCAGTGGCTGTTGTTCCGGTGAAAATGGAATTGCTGGATGCGGCTAACGCTGTGGATACCATGTTGCGCGTCATTGAGGAGCGAAGACGCCGGGCATGAGAAAATCCTTCCCGATGAGTAAGAACTCCAAAGAAACCGACCGGCTGATAAAGATCGTCGAATCGTTTCCCAAGATTACGATTACGGTCCTTGGCGACCTGGTCGCTGACGAGTTTATCTTCGGCGAAATCTCGCGCGTCTCCCGGGAGGCGCCGGTTCTTATCCTCAAACATCGTGAGCGCACCGTGCTTCCGGGCGGCGGCGCCAATGCCATCCAGAATCTGGCCGACCTTGGAGCGAATGTCCTTCCCGTGGGCGTGCTCGGGGAAGACGAGCCCGGCCGTTTGCTGCTCAAGGGTTTTCGCGCCAAGCACATTCCCGTCAGCGGCGTTCTGAAAGACAAAAGCTATAACACCGTTACCAAAACGCGAATCCTCGCGGGGATGTCGCACACCGCGCGTCAACAGGTGGTGCGCATAGATCGAGAACCACAAGCTGAGCCGAACCGGAATCTGAAGCGCGAACTGGTGCTGGCCGCCCGGCAATATGCGCGTGCCTCCGACGCGATCCTGATTTCTGACTACGGCTACGGCGCGGCTACGCCCGCGATCCTGAATGCTATTCGCGAGCGTGGGCGGTTGGATGGAATGCCCGTAGTCCTGGATTCACGTTACCGCTTGCTGCAATATTCCGGCGCGACAGCAGCCACTCCCAATGAGCCGGAAGTCGAAGAAGCGATGGGCATACGCATTGGCCAGGACTGGGCGCAATTATCTTTCGCGGGCCAGCAGATTATGTCGCGCATGAAGTTGCAGTCGCTGATCATTACTCGAGGCCGCGACGGGATGGCAGCCTTCTCAGGAAAGCACAAGCCAGTCGATATTCCCATCTCCGGATCCGATCAAGTAACAGACGTGACTGGCGCCGGGGATACCGTGATCGCTACATTTACCGCAGCCTTGGCCGCCGGGGCCAATACGGAAGAAGCGGCGCATCTGGCCAATTACGCGGGTGGAATCGTAGTCATGAAGCGTGGTACTGCCACCGTTTCACAGCAAGAACTACTGCATGCGATTGAACACTCGCCGCCTGTGATCAGAGCCCATTGAATACCCATCTCCACAAACTATTGAGCCGTGATGAACTGCGGCATCGCGTCGAGGAATGGCGCCGTAACGGCGAGCCCATCACGCTGGCCAACGGATGTTTCGATCTACTCCACGTGGGCCATGTGCGATACCTGCACGCCGCAAAGAATTTGGGAGGACGTCTAATCGTGGCCATCAATTCGGACGACTCGGTGCGAAAGCTGAAAGGTGAGAGCCGCCCCTTGATGCCAGCCAAGGAACGCGCGGAAATTCTGGCCGCGCTTGCCGACGTTGACGCAGTCGTGATTTTTTCCGAGCCGGACGTGCGCGCACTTATCCGCGAACTCCGCCCCAACATTCATGCCAAGGGCACCGACTATACTTCGGCGACTGTGCCGGAACGAGATGTGGTTTTGGAATGCGGCGGCCGGGTGGAAATCGTTGGCGATCCCAAGGACCATTCGGTTAGCGAGATTATTCGTTCGCGGTTGGGAGCACGACGTTCTTGAGCATGCATCCGGCTGTCCTTTCTGAAGCAGACTTGGCGACCATTGACCGATTGCTCGTTGTGCGGCTTGGCTCCATGGGCGATGTAATCCACACCCTGCCTGCGGTAACCGCCTTGCGACGCCGTTTTCCGGAAGCAACGATCGGATGGGTGATCGAAGAGCGCTGGGCGGAATTGCTGTGCACGCTATCCACACCGCGCTCAGGTCCCCGCTCTCCTCAACGGCCGCTAATCGACAAGATTCATACCGTAAATACCAAAGCGTGGCGATCGTCTCCATTCTCCAATCAGACGTGGGAACAAATCGCTGCTGGACTGAGCGAGTTGCGAGCTGGACGATACGGGATTGCCGTGGATTTCCAGGGCGCTGCGCGTTCGGCACTCATAGCACGCTGGTCACGAGCGCCGGTCATTTACGGAGTGGCACAACCCCGCGAAAACGTGGCCAGCTTGTTCTACACGCGCCTGGTACTCGCTCGTGGCACCCACATCGTAAAACAAAATCTTTCTCTCGCCGAAGCCGTAGCGCGCCAGACGCTGGAGATGCCTCATGTGGTGGAATTTCCCTACGATGAGGCTGCTGAAAAGGAATGTTCCCGCCGTCTAAGCGATCAAGACATCCGCAAGTTCGTCCTCCTGAATCCTGGCGCTGGCTGGGGAGCGAAGCAGTGGCCGGCCAAACGTTACGGATATGTGGCAAAGCAGTTGGCGGAAGACGGCTTCAAGACTCTGATCAATTGTGGTCCGGGTGAAAGGAATCTTTCGCAGGCCGTAGAGGCAAGCAGCGGGGGCGCCGCAGAAGAGATCGCATGTTCGCTCTCCCAATTGATCGCCATCACTCGACGCGCATCCCTGTTCATCGGAGGCGACACCGGTCCGATGCACTTGGCTGCGGCGCTGGGCATCCCGGTGGTTGGAATTTTCGGGCCGACCGATCCCGCGCGGAACGGGCCGTTCGGCACGCGAAGCATCGTGTTACGCAGTCCCTCAAGTCCCACGACACATTCGCGCCGTTCAAAGCCAGATGAGGGCTTGCTCGAAATCAGCTCGGACCAGGTATTAGCTGCCGCACGGCAATTATTGCGGAGCCACCGTGACTAAATGGGCGGCAATTGCGCGTCGTATACGGGTTCCCGTAGGCTTTGCTTTTGCCGCGTTGTATTTATGGCTGCCGAAACCGAGCGTGAAGTCAATTTGCGCCGGCGCAGTTTTGATCATCACCGGCTTGGCCATTCGCGCTCTAGCTTCCGGACACGTCCGAAAAAACGAAGAGCTTACAACCAGTGGGCCATACGCCTATATCCGCCATCCACTCTATCTCGGTTCGCTGATCATGGCATCCGGCTTTGCGCTGGCCGCGCGTAGCTGGTGGATTGCTTTAATGACTGCTCTGATTTTCCTCATTATTTATGTGCCTGTTATGCTGGCGGAAGAGACGTTCCTGCGACAACGTTTTCCTCAGTTTGAGGATTATGCTGGCTCTGTGCCGCGTCTGTGGCCTCGCTTAACATCTCTTACTTCCGTCCAAGGATCGTTTTCCTGGAAACTATATTCCCAGCACCGCGAGTACAATGCTTTGGTCGGCTCGGTCGCATTGCTGGTAGCACTGGCCGTCAAGCTGCTGCGGAATTCCAATTAAGCACGGTCTCCTCAAACCTGTGAGTTCCCCTCGTGATCGACGGAATCGCCTGATCGCAATATTTGGACTGGCCTGGTCGTTGCCTCTTACGATGTTCGCCTTGTGGTTACACGCACAGACGGTTCCGCGCACTGCGGAACAGAATTCAGTTACCGCTGACAATGCGATCCCTGCCGCAAAAATAAGTCCTCCGCCGCCGGGCCATCGATTTGCCGATGGCCGGACTTATGTTTACAGCGTCGAATGGCGAATGTTCACCGCCGGAACAGCCCGGGTAAACATGGAACCGGCAGGTGCAAGTAAGCGCGTAATTGCGATCGAGGACTCTGCCGGGCTGGTCGACGTTATCTATAAAATCCATGATCGCTTCGAGGCACTCTTTGACCCGCGCACATTTTGTTCGTTGCACATTTCCAAGCATTCTGAAGAAGGATCCCGCAAACGCCAGACGGAGATTGCCTTCGACTACGCGCGAGGCAAAAGCGTGCTGGACGAGAAAAATCTGAAAACCGGCGAGTTGAAGCACGTGGAAAA
>WNGG01003047.1_pt1 | contig 27955 bp, 27 predicted proteins | sample 5400661 | NCBI WGS metagenome assembly WNGG01 (sample SAMN13153372, study PRJNA577476) | soil metagenome | isolation source: 100 cm soil or saprolite under Garry oak tree replicate 1 | place: USA:California | collected 2016-06-15
GGTACAGCCCGGACAGTAGTTGCATCAGGGTCGATTTGCCGGCGCCGTTTTCGCCTAACAGGGCGTGGATCTCGCCGCCGTGGAAGTCTACGCTCACGCGGTCGACTGCACGGACCCCGGGAAAGGCTTTGCTGATCTCCCGCACGGATACCTCGGGCATATCTTGCTTGACGATTGCGGAATATGGATTGCGGAGGAGTGTCGTAAAAGTTGTCTGACTCAGGACCCGTCGGCCTGGAGGGGCGTAAATTCGACACTGGGCACGACCAGCGCGCCGGTGACGATCTGCTGTTTGGCTGCGGCCACGCGGGCCTGCACGACCGGGGGGATGCGAGCCTGCAAGGCGGGATTATACGCGAGGGTAATGACCCCTTCCTTCATCCCGAGGCGGATGATGCGGCCGTGGAACGCGTGGTGCTTCACTTCCTGTGCCACCTGGATGAAGGCGGCTGGGATATCGATCACCCCGCTCGCTACGATCACGTCCGGAGCGACGGCGTTCTGGTTCTTATTGGTTCCGAATGCCAGGATTTTCTTGTCCTGGGCGGCCTGAAAAGCCCCGAGACTGGCCGCGTCCGCGTTGGGGATGATCAGGTCGCAACCCTGCCCGATCAGGGCGAGGGCCGCCTGCTTGGCCGCTCCCACATCTTCCCAGTTGCCAATGTAGGACACCACGACCTGAAAGTTCGGGTTCACGCTCTTCGCGCCCGCCTCGAAAGCCATGAAGGTGCTTTTCAGAGGCGGAATCTCCATGCCGCCGATGGCGCCGGCTTTGCCAGTCCTGGACAGCATCGCGCTCATCATACCCATGAGGTAGGTGGCCTCTTCCAGGAGAAAACGTGTGGGCGCAACGTTGGGACGGACCGTGCTGCCGGAGGTTGTGATAAAGACCGTGTGCGGAAACTCGGCGCCGACCCTGGCCGCGGCGTCTTGGAACTCGAAGCCGTGGCCGAAGATGAGCTGAAACCCGCGGCTGGCGTAGTCGCGAAACGCTTCTTCAAAGTCGGCCGGGGTCTTGGTCTCGACCTGGCTGACCTCGGCGTGCAGGGTATCGCGGATTTTCAGGAGCCCTTCATACGCCAGGGCATTCCACCCCGCGTCGCTCACCGGTCCCGGGGTGAGCAGGGCGACGCGGAACTTGTCGACCGCCGTCTGCGGCGGCTTGCCGCTACACCCGCCTGCGCTCAGGAGTAAGAAGAGAGAGAAGAGGAGTGCGAAGGCTCGTCTGCTCACAAGATTCCCAACGGTGGCATCAGCACGATCTCATCGGTATAGATGCCTGGCGGCTGAGCGATGACGCTGAGCATGGCCGCGGCTACGTCTGCCGGAGAGAGCATCTTGCGGCGGTCCAGATCTCCGCCGCTCTTGTCCCAGAGCGGGGTATCGACTGCTCCGGGAATCACCGCCGTCACCTTTATCCCCTGCGCTCTGACCTCAGCCGCCATGACTTTCGTCAGCCCCAAGGCGCCGAATTTAGAGGCGGTGTAACCCGCTGAGCCGGGGAGGGCGGTCCGGCTGGCGATTGAGAGGACGTTGAGGATGTGGCCGCGGCCCTGAGCGAGCATCACCTGGAGTGCATGCTTGCAACAGAGATAGGTGCCGCGCAGGTTTATGGCCATCATCGCATCCCAGTCTTCGGTGCGCGATTCGACCAGGGGGCCAAAGCTGGCCCCCCCGGCGCTGGTGATGAGAATATCGAGCTGGCCGAAGCGTTCACGCGTGCGCGCCACCAGTCGCTCGACCTGCGCTTCATCGGCGACGTCGGTCGGGACCACCAGGGCAACCCCACCGTTCGTGGTGATGTCGTGGGCAACGACCTCAAGGGTCTGGCCGGTGCGCGCGGCCAAGGCCACGCGTACCCCTGCCTGGGCCAGCGCGAGAGCGGTAGCGCGCCCGATGCCTGACCCGGCGCCGGTAATAATAGCCGCTTGGCCGTGCAGATTCTGGCCAGTCATGTTACTCGCCGTAGTACTCGAAAAAGTTCTTGGGCGTTTCCCACAGACCAACCCTGGTCAGGCTCGCGCCGAGCCTGGGCTTGAGCAGATCCCAGATCACTTTGACGATATTTTCGCCGGTGGGGTTGAGGGTGCGGAACTCCGCGGTGTCTTCATTCAGATGCTTGTGATCGAAGCGTTCAATCACTGCGTCCTGGACCGTCTGCATCAGGACGCCGAGGTCCATGATCATGCCGGTACGCGGATCGATTGCACCCCGCACCGTGACCTCCAACTCGTAATTATGGCCGTGGCCGTGGAGGTTGTTGCACTTGCCGAACACTGCGCGGTTTTCTTCCGCTGAGAGAGCGGTGCTGTGCAGGCGGTGCGCGGCACTAAAGCCAAAGGTCTTGGTGAGGGATGCCATAGTCCTCCCTTCGCCGCTGAATACGTCGGCCCAGAGGGTTGGCTCTTCGTACAGCGTGACCCGCGAGAGCACGTAGCCTCCACCTTCTTGTGCGCGCAGCTTGTCCTCGATGCGGTCATGCATGTAGGACGCCAGATTCTCGGTGGTGGGGATGCGAGCTTGGAAGGCTGGGTGGTCGAAGTTGATGAACTTGTGGTCGAACTCGCCACTGACTTCCTTTAGGATACGGTCGAGCTCTTTAATATTCATGACCATGCCAGTATCTGGATCAACCTGACCCCCGAGCGTGACACGGAGCACGTAGTTGTGTCCGTGGCCATACGGACTCACGCACTTGCCAAAGGTGCGGCGGTTCTCCTCGTCTGAAAACGCTGGGTTCCAGTACCGGTGCGAGGCTTCGAACTCGACGAGACGGGTCAGATAGTACATGATCCCCTGGCCTGCTCTGGCTGCGAGGTCAAGATGCAGAAATCGCCCCAGGGGGTCAAGTGGGGAATGGCCGCCGTCGGGCTGCCTCGACAGCGGCGTGCGTTCTCCTTCAGAAAGTTTACATAATTCTGCGGGGAGGACATTTTCGCTCTTGGCCCACGCACGTTAGGAGCGCGATCTCGCGCGGGGTAAAAACGCGCACGCGTTGTCCAGTCACCCCAAGGCCGCGGTTCACGTAGAGGAACCGGCCGCTGTATTCATAGAGGCCACGGGCAAAAGGGGTGATAAAGCGTGCGAGGTTGAAGCGGCCCTGCCACCCAGGCAGGGCGAGTTGTCCACCGTGGGTGTGGCCAGCAAGGGTCAGCGCTACGCCAGCGCGTGCGGCTTGGGGGAAGAGGTCTGGCCGATGGGAGAGCAGCACGCAGGGCTCGCCGGCCGGGACCGTGGTGAGCAACTGGGAGAGTAGGGGGAGCGCATCCAGACCTCGGGCCCAGTCTTTGCCGCGATCATTGAGCCCGACGATGTGTAAGGGGAAACCTTGAATGATCAGCTGCGCAGCTTGGTCGCGTAGCAAGGTCACCTGGGTGTGACGCGCCAATCCGTCGGCGACTGCTTGGGGGCCGGCGTAGCCATCATGGTTTCCTAAGCAGGCGAACACTCCATAGCGCGCTTTGAGTTCATTGAGGATGGGAAAAAACTCAGGGATGTACGCTGGATTTGAGTCCAGCAGATCGCCGGTCAGAAACACCAGGTCCGGATCAAGGGCGTTGGCGCGTTGGAGATAGTCACGGAACTCTGCCACGCTGAGATTGGTGCCGATGTGCAGATCGCTGAGGTGCAGCAGTTTGAGTCCGTGCCAAGCCTGCGGCCAGCCAGCGAGCGGCAGGGTCAGGCGGGTAATCTGCACTTGCCGCTGACCACGCGTATAGCCGTAGACAAACGCACCAACGATAGTGCCGATCCCGATGCCGCTCACCCAGCGTAGACTTGCCCACAACGAGGTCTGAAGCCTCGTGATCTCGCTCCCCAGTGCCGCCACCGCTACCCCGACTGTGTGACAGGCGAGCCAGAGCACTCCCCAGAGGCCACTGCAGAGCAGGAGAAAGACAAAACAGAAAGTCGCGGTGAAACCATAGGCGCAATAGAGCCGAACGAACACCTGGGCACGGGCAGGCAGGCGGGGAACCCGCCGTAGCGAGCGTAGCAGGCCAAGGTTTATCAGGAAGAAACAGAGCGGTAGCAGCACGTGTATCGGCCACCCTACTACCAGCCTGACGGGGAAGGCGACGGTGAGGAGCCACAGCGGGACTGCCCACTGGGCAACGCTCATGCTCCCTAGCAGCACGGTGAAAAAGTGCGCAAAGAAAAAGCGCCAGCGCACCGGCTGGCCATGGGGTTGGGCTGGCCTTGCTGCTCTCGGCTCTGCAGTTGTTCCCACTTCCTGTTCCTCTCGGCAGTTGCCAGCACCATAGCGAGTCATGCCGGGGGGTCAAGAGAGGGAAGACGTGGGGAGGTCACAGGCCGGTGTTTGACAAGGCTTGCAGGACCCGCACGATCTTGGCGATTTCTTCTGCGCTCACATCTTCGGGGAGTTCGACCACCGCCCGTCGGCCCACCCCCAGGGGAATTTCTTGGCGACACTGAGTTTGGCGCTCTTCGTATCGCCGGTTGGAGTCTGAGCTTGGCGCCACGTTCTTCTGGGGTTCGGCGGGTCCCAGTTTGCTGACTCCGGTGGCTGAGGGGGAGAGGGGGAAGAGGGGGGCAAATGGACGGCCCTGGCTCAGGCCGGCAAAGCGACACGACTCTAAAAACGCTTTGGCGACGGTCTCCGCATTCTTCTTGGTGAAGCGATATTTGAGGACCAATTGGTTGGTCAAGTTAATGTCCGAGGGCATGCCGCTACTTTCGTATTGCGCGAGCAACCCCTGGAAGATCGTCGGGCGGCCCAGGGCTTCGCGCAGGCTGCGGCGGCGTTCCTCCTCGTCGGTTGCGTGCTCGATACGGAGGAACAGGTCACTGACCCGCAGGTCTTTCCCCGTAGGTTCGAGCAGGCCATATTGGCGGAGACTGCTGAGCTTGCGGTTAAAGGGGCCAGACTGGGCAGCCAAGCCGAGGTGTTCGGCGATAGACTCGCGGCTGATCGGGACCTGATTTTCCACCCGGAATATCTTGCGCGTGTCTTCCTGGCATTCTTGCAGGCTATAAGCTGGCGCGTTGGGACTTTTTTGGCGCTGTCCTTTCTGGCCGGTTGTCTCGCTATCCATAATTTCTCCTCTTCTCGGACTTATCCACGGCTTTTTAGGGGTGTGAAAACAGCAAATGGTTATTACTATTTTCCGTTAACGGGAGTTATTTTTAGACAAAAATTACCTCTTTGTAAAGGCAACCTCCTGCTTTTTGCCGTGGCTTCTCGGCGGCGCGCTTTGCCGAGCGCAGTGGGAAAAAATGGCTATATTGCTGAAAAAATTAAGAATTTTCCTAGCTAGGAATTGGTTCTTGGGCTCCGCCGCGTAAAGAATGGCGCTGGTGACATATTTTATGTCTTTATTTTTCGCTTTAATAAGTAATTGATTTCTTTTTTTTCGTTGAAAATATCTTGTATTCGAGAAAAATTTCTAGGTCGCTATATTTTGAAAAAATTACTGAGCAGATTTTGTCTTTTTATTTTTCTTTTTTTATCTTTTTTAAGCGTATTATGTCGAAGTGTAAGGTCGCTCTCGTGGCGTGGTTTGGCTTTTCGCCAAATTGGTCCTCGCTTTGCTGTGCGCCAAATGCCCCAGCGCGCTCCGGGGTTCTCTCAGAGGGGCACTCCGCTTAGCGCTTGCAGCGCCCGCGGAGTGCCCCTCCTCGCTCCTAGCCACGCGCGACATCCCACTGCCCGCGCGCCTGGGGTATTCCTTGACCCACCCTACGAGAGCCCCTATGCTGCAAGCCCAGAGAGAGATTCCCGGTGTGGAGGCAACCGTGAGTATTCCGACTTTCAAGCAGATGATGAACGAAGTGGTCGACTATGGCAGTTGCTGCGAGTGTGGGAGTTGTGTCCTGGTGTGCCCGCATAACGTGATTGACTATGTGAACGGCAAGCCAAAGCAAGTAGCCAAAGCCAGCGCCCCGCACGACTTCTGCGGGATTTCCGAAGGGATCGGCTGTGACGTGTGTGCCCAGGCCTGTCCGCGGCTATATCCGCGCGAGCAGCATCTCACCGAGTGGCTCTTCTCTGACGCGCCGACCCATGGGGGAGCCTTCGGGAGGTATCGTCAAGTGGTGGCCGCGCGCTGCCAGGATGGCGGAGTCGTGACGGCCATGCTGGCCTGGGCGCTGCGACGCGGGGTGATCGATGGGGCAGTGGTATCGGTGGCTGACCCCGCGCGGCCAGCTAGCCCCAAGCCGACCGTGGTGACCACTGAGGAAGAACTCCTGCAGAGCGCCAGCTCCTGGTACACGTATTGTCCGAACAACTTGGCGCTGGCGCAGGCGGAGGAAAAGGGGCTCAGCCGCGTGGCCTTTGTCGGAGTGCCCTGCCAGATTACCCCCTTGCGTAAGCTTGACTGGACCGATGCCGCGTACCTCGACAACGGACGCAAGAAAGAGAAGCACATTGCCCGGCAGCGCCAGTTCCTCAAAGGGTATGGCGAGCGCGTGGCGCTTGCGATCGGCCTCCTGTGCACGGAAGTCTTCACCTACGACGGGTTGATGGTTGAAAAGATCGCCGCTGAAATGGGTATCCCTCTCAGCGACATCCGTAAATTTAACGTCAAGGGCAAGGTGCTGATCTACAAAAAAAACGGAGAATTGGTGGAACTGAGCTTACGAAAAGCCCAGGAGTACGCCCGGCCGGAGTGCCACCACTGCGGTGACTTCTCCGCTGAGCTAGCGGACATTTCGTGCGGCGGCGTTGGGGCGATGGACTGGACGATCACGGTCGTGCGGACCGCCAAGGGGGAGGCGCTCTTCCAGACGATGGTTGAGGAGGGGGTGTTGGAGGTCCGCTCGATGGACGAGTTCGAAAACTCCACCACCGTGTTGCTGCGTCTCGCCCAGAGACAGCGCGAGCGGGTCCCGGTGCCGCCGGGCTACGACTCGTCACTCGTGCGCTAGCCTATGGAGAAAATCTCGCTCATCGTAGTCGACGACCATCCGATGTTTCTCGCCGGGCTCCAGCAACTGTTCAAGAAACAGCCGGACTTCGAGGTGGTGGGAGTAGCGGAGAACCCGGCACAGCTCCGCACCGTGCTACAGGAGATCACGCCGGCCCTCATTCTCATGGATATCGAGATGCCCCAGGGAGATGGCATCAGCGCCACGGTGTTTGTCCGCAAACATGCCCCCGGCACCAAGGTGGTCATCCTCACCGGGTATGACAATCCGGACCTGATTTTTCGCGCGCTCAAGGCGGGGGCGGTGGGCTACTTGCTCAAGAACGCGCGCCCCAAGGATATCCTCGATACGCTGCGGAAGGTGGCCGCTGGCGAGATCTTCCTCAATGCGGAACTCGCCAGCAAGTTCCTGCGCGAGTTCCAGCGCGATCAGGAAGTGGAGGAAGTCCGCCGGTTAGTGCAGACCTTGACCCCGCGCGAGGAAGAAGTGTTACGGCTGGTGGCGACCGGCGCGGCCAACCGCGAGATCGGCCAGCGCCTGTTCATTAGCGAGCTCACCGTGAAGATGCACCTCGCCAGTATCTTCCGCAAGCTGCAAGTCAACGACCGCACCAAAGCTGCTATTCTCGCGCTCAAGGCGGGGCTAGGGACGGTGTCATGACCCGCAGGGGGCTACTGGCGTTCGTCCTCGTTGCGCTCCCCTGGGTCGGTTCCGCGGCCGCCGCCCCGCCGGCGGATTCGTTCGCCGAGGTGCACGAGGTGCTGGCGCAGTGTCAGGCGGCGTACTACCGACTGGTGGATTATCGGGGCACCCTGCGCCATGAGGTCAGGGAAGGGGGGGCGACCCTCCGCCAGGACAGCATCGACGTCGTGTTCCGCAAGCCGGGGTTTCTCTCCCTGCGCTGGCAAACCGGGCTGTATAAGGGGACGGCGCTCCTGGCGCGGCCAGCCTGGAATCAGGGCAACCTGCTGATCACGCTGGGCGGCTGGTTCGATTTTGTCACCCTCAGTGTGCCGCCCACCGAGGTGGGGGAGCCGTTTGTCCCTGGGCTGAAAGATGTCAGCGAATGGCTGACCGCGCTGCTGACGCTGGCACAGCGTCCCGCGTCCGATCGCAGCCTGCGGCTCGTCGAGCTGCAGACCCACGACCCAAACCTGGCCGAAGGACAGGTGCTGCTGCTGGTGCCTGCCTTTCTGATCCCGTTTCGCGACAATACGGTGACCACCTACGAGTTTGTCATCGAGCGCGGGACCGGGGTGCCGCTGGCAGTGGTGTTGCGTGGCAGCGCTGGGGAGGTGCGCCAACGGCTGACCTACACGGATTTGCAGATTAATGTTGATGTGCCCCTGGCCGCGTTTCAGTGGGAGGACGACGCGGCCGGAGGCCGTCCCTTACCGCGGGCAGAGGCTGAGATCGACCCGCGGGGGTTTATCCAAAACTGGCAGCGGCGTTACGCCGAGATCGCTGATTACACGGGCGTGTGGGTTACCGAAGAGCGCTGGGGCGAGTGGATGACCCGCAGCCACGCGGCTTTTAAGTTCCGTAAGCCGTTTGACGTGTACCTGGCGTGGGACGCAGAGGAGGGAGGAGTGCGAGAAGCGCTGTTTCGCCAGGGGTGGAACGACGGGCGCGTGCGGGTGCGCACGGCGCTGTTCGGCATCCCCCTCATCGGTGACCTTGCCCCGAACGGCTATCTGGCCCGCCGCGGGTCTCTCTATCCGCTCGCCGACTTTGGCCTGAATCGGTTGGTCGAACGACTCCAGGACCAGTTGCTGCGCGAGTGGTTGCGGGGGGAGTTGGAGGTGCGGTTTCCTGGCGTCCAAGAGTACGACGGGCATCCCTGCTACCTATTCGAGTTCTTTTTCCCTCACAGTCAGGGACATGCGTCTCTCTCCTCTCGCGTCGTGACCTACTGGGACGTCGCCCAGGGAATACCGATCAAGTACGAGGCGTTCGACTGGTCTGACCGGTTGACCGAGCGGCTCGAATTTCGCCAGGTCCAGCTCAATGTGTCCCTGAGCGAGGCGGACTTCGAGGCGGCGAACCCGGCGTACGGGTTCCTGTTATTCCGCCACGCGCCGCGGCTTGACCGCTTCCTCACCGGGAGAGAGTAATGGTGGCCCCGGACCTGCCACCGGCTGCTCACCCAGTGGCAGTGGCCGTCGGATCGGCTGGGCTTCTCCTGGCCCTGGTTGGCCTGGTTGCCTTTAACCTCGGATACGTCGGGCTCTATGGGTTGGCCTGTTCGCCTTGCCTCTGGTGGTCGTCAGCTTGGTGCTCACTGCCCCGGTGCTCGCCATGTTGCGGCGGTGGGGAGTCGTGGCGCTCCCACACACGGTGGCGAGTGACCCGCGACCAGCCTGGCGGGTCTGTGAACTACTGGCGGTCCTGCTGCTTGCCCTCTTCGCGCGCTATCTCCTCTATCGCTCCGGTGGAGGAACCATTCCGTTGCGAATCGGGGAATTCGAGTCCCTGGCGCGGTTTGTCATGAGCGAGGTAGGTGGCTGGGCGGTCTTTGCGCTCGGCTACGGGATGCAGCACCGGGTCCGGTATGGCGTGCTCTACACCCCGGGTCTCGATTTCGCCGCGAGCCTGCCGTCCCTGCTTGCGACTGGTCTGTTTCTGATCTCGCCGCACGTGGCGATTATGACCTTGGGGCTGAATACCTTTGGTATAGCCGGGCTGTACGTGGGGACGCTGCCCGTCGGTGCCGCGCATCTGCTCATGCGCACGCTGACCCTGCGGCGGGACGAGATCGAGCGGCAAAACGTGCGCGTACAGACTATGCACCTTGAGCTGGCGCGCAGCGAGCGGATGGCGGCGATTGGCCAGATGTCGTCGGCCATTTCGCATCAAATCTTGCAAAAGGTTGGGCTGCTGGGGCTGCAGTGCCATCTGCTCCACGACGTCCTGGGCGATGAAACTGCCCCGGCGGAGACGCTGCTCAGTGACGCGCGGGAGCGGGTGGAGCAATTGGACGCGACGATTACCGACCTGAATACGACCCTCTCTGATTTGCTGATCTTCTCCCGGGATTTTGCCCTGCACCTCGATCGGAGCTCGCTCGATCCGCTCTTGCGCGAACTGACCGAGGAGGTGCGGGAGGTGGCGACGGCGCGCCGCGTGGAGGTCGTGTATCGCTGCGAAAACGGGGAGGCGCCTTTTCTCTTTGACCGTATCAAGCTGAAGCAGGCCCTGCTCAACGTGCTCACCAATGCGCTCGAAGCCTCGCCGTCCGGGGGACGGGTGGAACTGAGCCTCCGCCTGCAGGGCGAGTGGGTGCAGGTGGCAGTCAGAGACCAGGGAGTAGGCATCCCCGAGACAGACCTGGAGCGGCTGTTTTCTCCCTTCTTTTCGACCAAGGAAAAAGGGACGGGGTTAGGCTTAACTTTTGCCCAGAAGATTGTGGCCTTGCACCAGGGGAGGCTGACTGCCCGGAACAACCCTGCTGGTGGGGCTACCTTTCTCATCGAGTTACCCCTGCTGTCCGTGCAGGAGGAGGTGTAGTGGACCTCTGTGGAAAAGTTGCGCTGGTGACCGGCGCAGGGAGACGCCTCGGGTACGCTATCGCCCTCGCCTTGGCCGAGGGAGGCGCGGACCTGGTGCTGCACGTCCATACCTCGTCAGGGGAAGAGATCGCACGGGAGGTGACAGCTCTGGGACGGCGGGCCTTTGTCCTCCGGGCTGATCTCTCGCAGGTGGCAGAAGCGCGCCGATTGAGCCAGGCGGCCCTAGAAGTCGCTGGGCGCGTGGATGTGCTGGTGAATAATGCGTCGGTGTTCCTGCCTACTCCGCTCTCTACCCTAACAGTGAAGGCATGGCAGACGACCGTGCGCACGAATCTCACTGCCCCTTTTGTCCTCGCGCTGGTGCTGGGGCGCACGATGCGCGCGCACGGCTGCGGGAAGATTGTTCAGCTGGGCGACTGGAGTGGAATGCGTCCGCTGCCGGGCTATTTACCGTACTGTGTTTCCAAAGGAGGCCTCTATACCTTGACCCAAGTCTTAGCCAAGGCGCTGGCCCCTCAGGTGCAAGTCAACAGCGTTGCCCCTGGGCCGGTCTTACCCCCAACGTACTATGATGCTGCTGCCCGCCGCGCTCTGATTGATCGCACTCCCCTGAGGCGCCTGGGAAAAACTGCCGATGTAGTCCGGGCGGTTCGCTTTCTGGTTGAGGCCGCAGAGTTTGTGACCGGTACCACCTACATGGTGGACGGGGGATGGCTGGCGAGCGTAGCCGGTGGTACGGGGACTTCCGTGTAGCTGGTCTGACAAGGCGGTCCAGGGGCGAATCGATAGGTATACCGCTGCTCACTGCTGGAGTAAGCCAGCAGGGTCGAGGAGCAGGTCCCGTAGCCAGCGAGGTGGACGCAGAGGCTGTTGCGCGGATCCTGTGTACGTGGGTCCAGGGGGATGTCATGATCTGCAAGAATAGGGTGCAACTGCGCGAACAGGTCTGACAAGAAAGTCGCTGTGGTAGAGAGCTCCTGGCCTACGCGAAGAAAACGCTGAAAGGAGCGCGCGATGCGTGGACACTCCGGATCATTGAGGTCCAGGTTGGTCAGGAGGTGAACGCCCGGGGTGAGGCGGTGGACTTGCAGGGTGTCGTTGAGGGGATGGATGACATAGGCATCTGAGGGGTCGGCGACGAGCAGGTTGAAGGGGTTATACTGCCGCGCAGGTTGAGCCGTGACAAACTGCAGAGCTGCGGTTGCCGAGGGGTAGGTGAGAGCGTCGAGACAGAGGAGGCCGCGGGAGCGCCGGTGCGGGTCTGGCGGGCTTGGCGTATGGCGGTTCAGAATGCCGGCTACCACACTGCGCTCGTTGATTCCCAGCCAGGTGCCGCCGGCGTGCAGGTCTTGCCCGCCATAGACCCAGGGAGCGGGCCAGAGCTGGACTGGCGCGGCGGACGGCCGCGCGAGCGACTCGTCCCGGTTTGCCGCGACCACCAGGGGATACTGCGGAAAGACCTGAAAGTAGAGGGCCAAAGTACACATTGTGGCAGCGGAGTATAGAGCAGGGAACGGCGGGCGCGCAAGAGCGCGGGGCGCGTTTTGCGTTGTCTTTCCGCTTCCCTTGTGCTACGGTAGGCGAAATTTTTGGCCCGGGAGGGAGAATGTTCGATTCTATCGAAGATGTGATAGACAAATTCGCCCAGCAGAAATACATTTGCAATCGGCGGATCGCGACCATTGTGTACCTGGCGAGCCATCTCAGTAAACCGATCCTGGTCGAAGGACCAGCCGGAGTTGGCAAGACGGAACTCGCCAAGGTCGTGGCAGCGGCGCTGAGCTGTGAGCTGATCCGTCTGCAGTGTTATGAAGGACTGGATGAAGCGAAAGCGCTCTATGAGTGGGAGTACGCCAAACAACTCCTCTACACCCAGATCCTGAAGGACAAGATCGGCGAGGTGCTCACGGGCGCGGCGACCCTGAAGGAGGCCGTGGAGCGGATCGCTGACCAGGACAGTGTGTTCTTTTCCCATCGCTTTATTCTCCCGCGCCCGCTGCTGCGGGCGATCTCGGCCGACCATCTGCTGGTGTTGTTGATTGATGAGATCGATAAATCAGACAGTGAGTTTGAAGCCTTTTTGCTCGAGGTGCTGAGCGACTTCCAGGTTAGCGTGCCGGAGTTGGGGACTATCCAGGCCCAGCACCTGCCGCTGGTGGTGCTGACCAGTAACAACACCCGCGAGATGTCCGACGCGCTTAAGCGCCGCTGCCTCCATCTCTACATCGATTTTCCCGACCGGCAGCAGGAGCTCGACATTGTCAAGCTCAAGGTGCCCGGGATCGCGGACAAGCTGGCGAACGAAGTCGTCGAGATGGTGCAGAGTATCCGCAAGCTGGACCTGAAGAAGGGGCCCAGCATCAGCGAGACCCTCGACTGGGCCAAAGCGTTGACCCTCCTCAATGTCCATCGCCTGGACGAGGCCGTTGTGCATGAGACCTTGAACACGATCCTCAAGTACGAGGGGGATGTGCGGAAGGCGGAGGCTGAGCTCAAGGACTTCTTGCAGAAGCAAAAAACGAAGGACAAGACTGCGGCGGCACAGAGCGACAAAGATCTCTTGCACTGAGGGCACTGAGAGAGGCGAGGGCCGGCGTATGGACGACAAGCTGATCGAGTTCACGCACCTGCTGCGGCAGAACGGCCTCAAAGTATCGGTCGCAGAAAACATGGACACGTTCGCTGCGCTTGGGCTGACCGGCGTCGGCGACCGGCAGATCTTAAAGGACACGCTGCGGGCAACGCTGGTGAAACGGGTCGTCGATATCCCCGTCTATGACGAACTGTTTGACCTGTATTTCACCGGCCTGGGGGAGATCCTTAAGGCTGCCGGCGCCGCGACCGTGAATGCCTTGGAGATGTCAGAGGAAGAATTCCAGCGTTTCCTCGAGCAACTCGAAGACGCCTTGAAAAACCTGGGAGCCGAGCTCTCTGACCTCGCCCGCGCGCTGCTCACCAATCATACCGGTCAACTTGAGAAGCTCTTGCGCGAAGCCGCGCAGGGGGCGAACCTGCAGGACATCCAGCGGTCTTTTCAGGAGGGACAGTTCGCCAATGCCGTGGCCCAGCGGCTGGGGTTCGGCCTGCTCGCCCAAGAGTTGGCGGCCCTCAAGGAGGCCCTGCAGCACGCCGGGCTCAGTCCCCAGCAGGTTGAGCAACTGAGTGCCTATCTTGACCGCCGCCTCCAGGACCTCGCCCATATGATTCGCAGCTTCGTGCGGGCCGAGTTGGAGAAGCAGGATCCCCAACTGCGGGACCAGCAAAAGATGCGCAGCCTGGCGGATAAGAGTTTCTATTATCTGACCGAGGACGAAATTCGGAAAATGAAGGAGGCGGTGGCCAAACTGGCGCAGCGGCTCAAGCACGTGATCGCGATTCGCCGCAAGCGGGCCAAGCGCGGCCGGTTCGACCTCCAGCAAACGCTGCGGAAAAACCTCCAATATGGCGGCGTGCCCTTCAAGATTGTCCTGGATACCAAGAAGAAAGAGAAGCCCCAGGTCGTCATCCTCTGTGACGTGTCGGATTCGGTGCGCAACGTCTCGCGGTTCATGCTGCAGTTCGTGCACTCGGTCCAGGACCTCTATGCCCGGGTCCGCAGCTTTATCTTCGTGGCCGAGCTGGCGGAAGTCACCCGATTGTTTGAGGACAATGAGATCCATGCCGCCATCGATCTCGCGCTCCGTGGTCAGATTATTAATATCTACGCCCATTCGGATTTTGGTCGGACGTTTCGCGCCTTTCACCGTGAGTACCTGTCGAGCATCAATAAACGGACAACCGTGATTGTGTTGGGCGATGCGCGCAACAACTACAATCTCCCGCACGAGTGGGTGCTGCGCGAGGTGCAGCAGCGCGCCAAGCAGGTGATCTGGCTGAATCCGGAAAGCCGGCTCACGTGGGGCTTTGGGGACAGCGAGATGGACCGGTACGCCCCGTACTGTGATCTCGTTGAAGAATGCCGCAATCTGAACCAGCTCTACCGCGTGATCGATAAGCTGGTGACCGCATAAGGGGCTGGGTTTTGGATTGACTCCGCTACCCGGGGTGGTACAATCGTTTGCACTTAGCCCAAGGGGAGGCGACATGGACCGAGAGGATTTTATCGAGATGCGGGTCGGCGGGCTTACCCTTGACCCGGTAACGAAGACACCGGTCGTGATCCTCAAGGATGCCGAAAACAAGCTGACCCTGCCGATCTGGATTGGTCTGATGGAAGCGACAGCCATGGCAACCGAGCTCGAAGGGATCAAGATGGCGAGGCCGATGACCCATGACTTGCTGCGCAACCTCATTGCTGACCTTGGCGGGGTGGTCGAGTTTGTCGAAGTGACGGATCTCCGTGATAACACCTACTACGCGACGATCTCCCTGCAGGCGGGGGACCGGAAGTTAGTGGTCGACTCGCGTCCGAGCGATGCGATTTCTCTGGCCCTGCGGACGAAGAGCCCGATTTTTGTTGCAAAAAAAGTACTGGAAGCCTCCAGTATTCTCCAGCAGACCGAAGAGAGTGCAGAGCAGAATCTGTCTAACGTCTCACGGGATAAATGGGCAGAGATTCTGGAGAAAATGTCTCCCGAAGACTTTAAGTATAAAATGTAACTCCCCTTCGCTGACAGTCTGTCTGCGAGCAGTTTTCAGTGCCACAGCCCAAACGCGTATCTGCTTCCCTGTCACGTCGCGACGCGTCACGTCGTGCGGCTGCCACGCCGTGGCTCTGGCAAGAACGGTGGACGCAATGGCTGCGGCAGTATCGGTCCCTGATACAGAGAGGGGCAGGCGGGATCGCGGTCGTGGCGCTTTGCGGCATTATCTGGGCCAGTTATTGGGGACAGCAGCGGAGGCAAGGACTGGAGGAGTTACGGACTGGTCTTCTGGCTCTCTACGGCGGTCACCCGGCAGAGGCTGTGTCTCCGCTGGAACTGGCGCAACAGCGGCTCTCTGCGGGCGCGGCGCGGCAGCTCACCCTCTTCGCTCTTGGGAAGGCTCACCTGATGAGCCAGGAGCAGTCAGACGCGGCGCAGCAAGCATACGAGCAAGTGCTTGCGTCCTCTTCGGGGGAGGGCGGCTACTTAGCTCAGCTTGCTATACTCGAGCTCGGACACACCGCGGAGCGACGTGGCGACCTTGCTCAGGCGCGCCGCTTCTACGAGCAGGCGGCAGCGCTTGAGGGGCCGCTGAAAGCAGAAGCGTTGCTTGCTGCTGCCCGTGTCCTGGACACTCCGGCCGATTACAGCACTGCGGCCGCTTATTATGAAAAGTTCCTGGAGGGATATCCGAACTCGCCGTTGGCCGAAGTTGTCCGGCAGAAAGTTGGGAAGTAGCGGGGGCGTAAGATTGTAGTCGTTTTATGTCTGATAAGGTATATTATGTAAAATTAATAGTTTCCCGTTGGGCAGGTGCCCTATACCGGTGCAGTGAGGGCGTGAAGGATGATCGCCCCAGGGAGCCCGCAGTTTTTGAGATTGACTGCTACACGGTCTAGGTTACTGCCTATTGTCGGCCAGCTTGCAACGCGGCAGTTCACCCTCTTCGTTCTTGGGAAGGCTCACCTGATGAGCCAGGAGTAGTCAGGCGCGGCGCAGTAAGCAAGAGAAGTTCTGCGGTGGGTGTAGGTAATGCTTCTTAATGGGTATTGCTTAGTGAGAGTTATGTATATGAAGGTACTATAAAGTTTATTTGACTATAGTCAAATAAACTTTTTCCAAAATCCTTTCATCTAATTCCTATTTAGATTTTATAGATGGGGGTCTAAAAGTTTTAGGTAGAAAGTTTGGAATAATGCGGTTTGACTATAGTCAATTTTAGGTTATGAGCAAAAAGAAAGGGAGCCCACTCGCCAGGCCCCCTCAAATCCAAGTGGAAAGAAACCCTACTTCTTAGCCATCTCCACTGATACCTTCGTTTCCTCTTTCGGCTTCACGGAAACCTTTTGCGTCATCTCTCCTAGAGCCTCATGCCAGAATTTCACTTCATAATCGCCCGGAGGCACATCGGTTATTTTAAAGGCGCCGGTCGCGTCCGTAACTGCATAATACGGATTGTCCTCGACAACGAGCCAGCCATTCATCCACCCATGCGCGTCACAGGTTAGCTTGACCACTTCCGGCTGCGTGAAGGCCTCGGTCGTCATTTTGGGCTTGAATTTCGGCTGGGCCTTGTTAAACGGCGGATTCTTCGTACTGTAGGTGTGGATGTTGTGCAGAATCCCGTCGCTGTTCAGAATTGCCATTTCCGTCCCCACAGGGGTTAACACAACATGCGGGGCATAGCGACAGTCCTTCTGATCCAGCGTCGCCCCGGCTTCTGGCATTTTCTTGCCTTTCTGGATGTTGGTGAGGGAGACGACGACATTCTGAATCCCTTTGTTAGGCCCTACCAGTAAGGATTCGTTGACCTTCTCAGTCTTGCCGCACACTTCCTGGTCCTTCGTCGTAGCAATCTTCTCAGGGGTCGGCGGATTACCGGTAAATTTGACCTCTCCGGAGATCGTCCCGCCATCTTTCACTTCAATCGCTTCATACCCCCAGGCTGCCGACAAAAGGAGCGCCTGGACACTGACTCCAAGCAGTACTTGGGTTAATGGATGTACCCTATGCCTGTTCATTGCCTTTCTCCTCCCCTGTCAGGTTCTACACACACTCGGCTCACCAAGAAACACACCAGCGGTTAGTTTGTCGCGGTGGCCTTAGCCGCCCCCCGGGCCACTCGCCACTGGGGCTTCAGGTTCCCCCAGCACCATGAGATAATCACGGATCGCCTCGATCTGACGCTCTTCGTTCCCGCCCAGTACATCCTCGGGTCCCCCAGGATAGAAGCTGGGCATCTTGGTCCCGGGCATCAGTTTCTGTGGATCATGCAGCCAGCGGATGACCCATTCCGGATTCAGCCGCCGCTTCGCCAAAGTCAGGTCCGGTGCCCATCCTTCAGGGGGCCCTTCGGGCTTCTTATCCCCTTGTTGATGACACGAGAAACAGTCGAAGTAGTCTTTCGACATGAGGGCTTTTGCCGCAGCGACGTGCTCGGACGGAATCTTCGTGCGATCAACGTACACGTACGGCACTGCTAACTTGGCCAGGGCCGCGAAGTAATCAACCAGTGTCCGCGCTTCTTCGTCAGAGAGATTGAACGTCGGCATCCGCAGTTGCAGCCAGGGCCGTAGCGAGATGGGCTTCTTCACAAACCCATACACCCACTCCGGTTGCACCTTCGCCCCTTCCCCGTTAAGGATCGGAGGCGCAAAAGTCGGCTTGTCACTATACAGGGCGCGGATGTATCCCCCCTTCCCTTCGATCACATGGCACCCCACACAGTTATAGTACTGTACGAGACGTTGCCCGTTCACGATGTTTTGTATGCGCTGGCCATGCGCGGCTACGTAGCGCTCAGGCACGCGCTGGTCAGTGCGGCTCGTGAGAAAAACGCGGAGCGCCTTGATGTCTTCATCCGCCAAGTCAAACTGCGGCATCAACTGCTCTATCCGCTCAGTCGCATAGATCCGCGGTTCTTTGAGTTTGTTATAGGTCCAGTCATCCCAGGTATGAGGAATCTCGGTACGGTTGCCAAAAAACAGCTCCTCCAAGGTCTTGGAGCCAAAGGTGGTCAATTCCACCCCAATGCGGGCTTCGTTCTCCATGCCCGGAATGTTATGACAGCCATAGCATCCGTACTTGCGCACCAGTCCCTTCCCGCGCGCAATCACCTCGGGGTCACTAAGACGAGCAACAACCTCAGCCTTTTCTGTTTTTTCTCCCAAAGTCATCAGGTAAGACGTCATCGCCTTGGCTTCCTCATCGGACAACCGCAGGCTGGGCATTGCCGTCGTGGGCGAGTAGTCACGCGGATTCTTCAGCCAGTAATAGAGCCAACGCGCATTCACTTTTTCCGCAATCCGGGCCAAATTGGGGGCGAAATCTTTGTGCTGGCCGATCACCGTGGCCGTCTGTTCAGGACTGAACCCGTGACAGCCGCGGCAGCCCAGAGAATTGACCAAGGTTTGGCCCTTGTCGACGAGCGCCGGGTCTCTGGGATCAATCCCAACGGGTTCAGGATGGGACTGTAGCCATTCCTCCCCTTCTTGCTTGCTGGCATCTAGCAGATAGGCGGCGAGGGCAATCCCCTCCTCTTCCTTGAAGAGGAAATTGGGCATGCGGGTGTGCGGACGAAACGCATGCGGGTTCGTGACCCACCGCACTATCCAGGAAGGGTCGGCCTTGGCACCGACCCGTCGGAGATACGGGCCGATCTTCGGCAGCTCGCCATAGCCTTCGATCAGGTGACAGCCGTGGCAGCCCAGCTGCACGAAGAGGGTTTCTCCCTGCGCGATCTGCTGGGCCTGGGGCAACCCCTGGACGTCCGCATGGCATTTGATACAGTTCGCTTCCACTTTGGCCCCGCGGCGCAGCGGATGTTCCCAAAACTCCACCTCTCCATGAGCCTTTTCCACGCTGCTCGTGGCCGGTCCCTGCCCTTCATGACACGATGTGCAACCAAACCTTTCCGGAGGATGGGCCGCTAACAGGACCCCTCTGTCGGGGTGGGTCTGGTACGGCTGGGGCTGATCCTCAAACCCGCTGCGGTCGATGCCCGCGTGGCAGGACTGGCAACGGTCCACCCGTGCCACGGACGTGTCGAAGTTCCCATGATCAAACTCATTGAGGACCGTCTGCTGAATAGTCGGGATTCGCGGAATGGCAAAGCTGTTGACGGAGACCAGCACATACGTGTCGAGCCGCTGCTTGATGCGATCTCTCGCCGCAGTCAGCTCCTTCACCTTCTTTTCCAACTCCTGGGCTTCAAGCTGGAGTTCGTCAATCTCTTTCTGAATCTGGTCCCGCTCTGCCTGAGCAGTCAGGAACTGCGTATCCACATCCTTGGCCTCGGCCTCGAGCGTATCCAGGGTGCGCTTTTTTTCTTGGGTGGACTGGCCGAGTTGCAGCGCGTGGTCGTATTCGTACCAGGCAGCTTCGATCTCGCTTTTGACGAGGCGAAGTTTGGTCTCGAGGTCGCTCGCACGAATTTCGGCCGCTTTCAGCTTCTGCGTGAGCGCGGCAAGCCGCTGTGCGGTTGTCCCGTCACGGAGCTGCGCACGCACAGCGGCGAGCTTCGCCTGCGCTTCCTGATAGGCGGGGTCAGCTGCCAGGCGCTGCTCTTCTTTACTCAGCTCGTCTCGCGCCTTAGCGTAGGCGATGTGGTAAAACGTCGCCTGGTATTTCTTCCACGGCCGGCGTGAGACGTAGTCGTCCCATATCGCCCACACTCCGCCAACCAACAAGAGCCCCACTACCAGCAGGAAAACCCCACTGTACGATCTCTTCTCGTCGTCAATCTCTCTGCGCGCCATAGATTCCTGGTCAGGCGGTCGCCTTCCCTTCCAGATAACGGCCTAAAGAAAACACCAGCACCCCGATCCCGAGTAGCAGCAGTTCCTTCCCCATGCTTCGTTCCTCGGTCAGCCCCACGAGCAACGCATAGCCCACATCTGCCCACCCACACGCCTGCACGAGCTTAGCCAGGTAAAACGTCATCAGACATTGATGTAAGGCGTGACCAGGATGTATTTCACATTCAGTGCATGCCGTAAGAGCATTTTGATCACCACCGCGATCATATTGAGGAACAGGAAGGAGGTCAGGCCAAACCGCACCGCTCCCCAGCGTTGCATGAATTCGCGCCCTTTGAGCCGGACAATCCCCCAATACATCAGCACTGTCCCCACCACGAAATACCCGACCACGACCGCCGAGCCAAAAACAGCCGCAGTCGCGTAGTCGCGGATCCCGACCAGATACGGGAGATCCTGATTGGTGAGCGCTTCGACCCTGTGCGCATCCCACGGCTCCCACGGCCAGAACCAGTTCCACCCGGGACCGCGCAAGAAGGTGCCAATGATGATCGTGGACACCCACAGCACCTGAAAGCCAAACAGGAACGTGAGGATCTCGTACTTCCGCTCTGTAAAGGTGTAGTAGCCGTTGCCTTTGGGGTTAATGTCAATGTAAGGGATCACCATGAGGCCGACAATGATAAAGGTGGGGAGCACGACCCCAGCGTGCCAGGGGTCAAAAAACACCAGCATCTCCTGTAACCCCAAAAAATACCACGGCGCCTTAGACGGATTAGGAGTACGTCCCGGGTTCGCGGGCTCCTCCAGCGGCGCATCGACCAGCAGGGACCACACCAAGAGGAGCACGAGCACAAACAACGTGCACAGAAACTCGCTGCGGACGAGATAGGGCCAGGTGTGGACTTTGTCGTCCCCTGGTCCGGTGGCTTTCTTAATCGGGACTTCGACCCGTGGGGCCAGCGGTTTCACGTCGGCGGCCATACTGTTCTCCCTCTTGACCTACGAGTGAGGTGACCGGGGCTTAGCCAGCCAGTACAACACCACCAGAATCAGGGCCATCAGAATGGGTGTGACCAGCACTCGCACCGCAGTCCTCCCTTTAGAGTGGGGGGCCAGAAAACCCATCGCGGCGAATACGCCAGAAATGGATAGCCATGAAGAGACTCGCTACTAAGGGGATAAAGATACAGTGGAGAATATAAAACCGCAGCAGCGTGTGCGCGCCGATTTCGCCCCCCCCAAACAGAAACGCGCGCGCGTCGTAGACCGGATTCACCCCGAGCAGTTCGTGGAAGGGCCCTTCATGACCGAGGAGGGGCGTGGCCCGCCCCATGTTCGAGCCGACCGATACCGCCCAGATGGACAGTTGATCCCACGGCAGCAAATAGCCGGTGAAGGACAACAACAGCGTGAGGACCAACAGCGTTACCCCGACCACCCAGTTAAACTCACGGGGGGGCTTATACGACCCGGTCATGAAGACGCGGAACATGTGCAACCAGACCGCGATCACCATCCCGTGCGCCGCCCAGCGATGCATGTTGCGCATCAACATCCCGAAGGGCATGTCGAATTCGAGATACTTGAGGTCCGCGTAGGCATATTCCGCTACCGGCCGGTAGTAGAACATGAGGTACACACCCGTCACCACCGTCACCAGAAACATGAGAAAGGTGATCCCCCCCATGCACCACGTGAACCGCAGCCGGGTGGCGTGCTTGCGGACCTTGGAGGGATGGAGGTGCAACCACACGTTCCCCGAGACCATGAGGATGCGGTTGCGTGGGGTGTCCTCATAGCCGTGGCGGAAAATCGATTGCCACGCCTGCGATTCCATGACTTGCCGCTTGAGTTCATCCCACTGGCTCATACGTCTCACACCTTCAGGATGCTCTCAGGATGCTGCTTGTTCGGGTCAACGCCGGGCTGCATGCGAAAGACCTTGCTCTTGTCTACCACTAACTGGCCATCCTCACCCAGACGGATTTCCACACGGTCCATGGGCCGCGGGGCCGGTCCTTCGAAATTGTAGCCGGTTTTATAATAGCCACTGCCGTGACAGGGACATTTATACTTATTCTCTGAGGCAATCCAGCGTGGGGTGCAGCCCAGGTGCGTACACTTAGCGAAGATAGCGTAGAACCCGACGGGCTCGCGCACGATCCAGACGCGGAACTCTGTTTTGTACTTCTCGCTGACCTCTCCAACCGGATAATCATTGGGGAGGCCCGCTTTGAACGTGGTGGGGGGAACAAACAGGACGCGGGGGAACGCGGAGCGGACAAACGCCAGCAGGCTCACCAGCGAGAACACGCCAAAGCCGCCCCAGCCGAGGCGGCCGAAAAAGTCGCGTCTGGACCACAGACCACCCCGGCGGGCTTTTTCCCGCTCCCGTTTCTGCCGCTCTGCGATCTGTTCCAGGCGGCGGCGTTCTTCTACAGCCTTGAGATCTTCTGCCGTGGCCGCTTTCTCTTTGGCCATTCAGCCCTCCTTACTCAGGCGCAGCGTCTAGGGTCGCTTAAAGAGGAGGGCAGACACCCCTCCCCAGAGAGCCAGCATCAGAGCAAACACAAGCAGACAGATACCAACTGGCGGGAAGAGCAACAGGAGGAAAGCACCAAGGAGAAAAAAAGGAATACTTAGGGCCAAGGGATTAGAAGAGGACGTGGACATGTCTTCTACCGGAGGTGGCTCCTCTGCGACAACGGTCTCGGTTTCCCCTTGCAAGAGGCTGACCGCGTAGTCCCGCAGCTCCTCACGCTCTTTGGTGCCGGCCGCGTTGATCAGCCCGGAGAGCTCCTTGGTCAGGCTCTCAATTTTTTCTTCAAGCTCCCGACTGGGCTCTTCTTTTTCTGGTGCTCGCGCCACAAAACAACAGCTATTCGCGCAGGAAAGTATATGGCTCCTCCCCTGGCCGTCAACCCCCCTGTCAGTTGAAGCAAGAACCGGAGAAACGGGGAACCGGGGAATCGGGGACCCTCCCCTCCTACGCGCGTGCTATGCGGTCGATACCGCCCATATAGGGGCGCAAGACCGGCGGGATCACGACACTGCCGTCTTGCTGTTGATACGTTTCCAGCACTGCGATGACGACCCGCGGCAAGGCCAAGCCCGAGCCGTTCAGGGTATGCACCAGTTCGGGCTTTGCCCCTGGGGCAGGACGATAGCGAATCCTGGCCCGGCGGGCCTGAAAGTCCCGGAAGTTCGAACACGAGCTGACTTCCAGCCACTCCTGGCAGCCCGGCGCCCACACCTCCACATCGTACTTGATCGCCGCCACAAAGCTCAGGTCGCCGGTACACATCTGCACAACCCGATGGGGAATGCCGAGACGGCGGCAGACATCTTCCGCATTGTCCACCAAGGAGTCCAGCTCGGCGTCTGAGGTCGCAGGCTCCACAAACTTGACCATCTCGACCTTGTCGAACTGGTGCCCGCGCTTAATGCCACGCACGTCTCGGCCAGCGGACATCTTCTCCCGGCGAAAACAGGGGGTGTAGGCCACATGATAGATGGGCAACCGGCCAGGCTCGAAGATTTCGTCGCGATACAGGTTCGTCACCGGCACCTCGGCGGTCGGCACAAACCACAGATCCTCCTCATGGTCACGGTAGAGGTTGTCACCAAACTTCGGTAAGTTACCCGTGCCCACTAAACACTCTCCTTTAACCATCGCTGGCGGGTAGACTTCGGCGTAGCCATGCTCCTGCACGTGCAGGTCGAGCATCCAATTAATCAGGGCACGCTGCAGACGGGCTCCCAGGCCCGTGAGCACGTAGAACCGCGAGCCGGAGATTTTGACACCCCGCTCAAAGTCGATGATGCCAAGCTGTTCCCCCAATTCCCAATGCGGCTGAGGAGCAAAGGGAAAAGCGGGCAGTTCCCCAACCGTCCGCACGATCACGTTCTCGTGCTCGTCGCGGCCGACCGGAACCCGTGGGTGCGGCAGGTTGGGAATCTCTAGCAGCCGCCGCTGAAAAGCCTCTTCGAGCGCGTTGACTTCTTTCTCCAGTTGCCCGACCTGCTCTCCTAACTCACGCATCGTACTGATCGCCTGCGCGCGCTCCTGCGGATCAGTGAGTCGGCGAATCTCTTGCGAACGGGCAGAGCGGTGAGCCTTGAGCGACTCCGTTTCGTGGATCAGGGCACGACGGCGGCGGTCGAGTTCCAGAAGCGCGTCGAGTTCCTGACCAGGAAAGCCAACCTTTGCCAGTTCCGCTTTGACAAACTCGGGCTGTTCGCGGATGAGTTTGATATCAAGCATGGCATATCCTACAGCGAGCGCGGCAGGTCAAAGGCCCCCTTGATATGGGTGAGGTGCGCCCCCTCCCCTGCCCAACGAATGCCGATCACGTCAAAACGCGCCGCCCGGCCATGCAGACGGTGGCAAGACAAGTAGTGGAGTGCGGTTTTGGCGATCTGCCGCTGCTTACGCGCAGTGACGGACTCCAGCGGATCCCCAAAGGCCTCGCCAGTGTGCGTGCGGACCTCCACGAAGACGATCGTGAGGTGATCGAGGGCAATGAGGTCTATTTCACCGAAAGGAGAGCGGTAATTTCTGGCAACGATCGCATAGCGCTGGGCACACAGAAACTTCTCGGCTTCACGCTCTCCGTGCTGCCCAAGGTCACGTCGTCCCTGGCCGACACGCATATCAGCAGAGTAACCGAGAGCGCCCCTGACGATCAAGGCCAGGGCGGAGCACGACCGCGGCTTGCCCCCCGCTGTTCCGTTGAATCTCTACCCGCTCTGTGTCACACTGGGTATCCGGAGCACACCGGGCATGAGAATGAGCCGAGAAGCCGTGCAGCAGGTCGCGCTCTTGGCGCGTCTGGAACTCACCCCTACAGAGGAAACCGAGTTGGTGGCACACTTTGACAAGGTGCTCACCTACATGGAGAAGCTCAACGAGCTGCCCACCGACGGCGTGGAACCCACCGCCCATGCGGTCGAGGTCCCAGCCCCGCTGCGCGCAGATCAGGTCACCAACCACGCCGACACCGAGGCGCTGTTGCAGAATGCGCCAGCCCAGGAAGCGGATTTCTTCAAAGTGCCGAAAATTATTGACTAGCACGCAGCGCTCAGGAAGACCCAAGACAGAAAAGCCGCGCACTGAGAGCTGGTCACTGCAGGCTGACGAAACATGACCCCCTCCCGTCTCACCATTCACGAAGCCACCGCTCTGCTGCGCACGCGTGCCCTGAGCGCTCAGGAACTGACCCGTGCTGTGCTGGACCGTATCCACGCCACCGATGCGCGGACGCGCTCCTACCTGACAGTCTGCGAACCGGAAGCCCTGGCTCAGGCTGAGACTGCAGACCGGCGTCTGGCCGCAGGAGACTCGATTCCGCCGCTGTGTGGGATTCCCCTAGCGGTCAAAGACGTCATTCTCACCAAAGGGATCCGGTCTACCGCCGGCTCCAAGATTCTGGAACATTTTGTGCCTCCATACGACGCTACCGTCACGCGCCTGCTGAAAGCAGCCGGCGCGGTCATTATCGGCAAGGTGAACTGCGATGAGTTCGCCATGGGGTCCTCGAACGAGAACTCGGCGTTCTTCCCTAGCCGCAACCCGTGGGACCTGTCGCGCGTGCCTGGTGGGTCCTCCGGTGGCTCAGCCACGGCGGTGGCCGCTGACCAAGCCCTGGCTGCGCTCGGCACCGACACCGGCGGCTCGATCCGCCTGCCGGCCGCGTTTTGCGGGGTCGTGGGCCTGAAGCCGACCTACGGACGGGTCAGTCGCTTTGGCGTGGTGGCGTACGCGTCTTCGCTCGATCAGGTTGGTCCCCTTGCCAAAGACGTGCTGGACTGCGCGCTCGTGCTCCAGGCCATCGCCGGCCATGATCCCCGGGACTCGACCTCGGTGGACAGGCCCGTGCCGAACTATCAAGCCACGCTGACCCAGGGGGTGCAGGGGCTCAAGGTCGGCATCCCCCAAGAGTATTTTGTCGAAGGGATGCAACCGGAAGTCGAGACCGCGGTGCACCAGGCCCTCGCCGCGCTCGCCGCGCTTGGTGCCCAGCCCGTCTCCATCTCGCTCCCTCACACGGAGTATGCCATCGCCACCTACTATCTCATTGCCACGGCTGAGGCCAGCTCGAATCTGGCTCGCTACGATGGCGTGAAGTATGGATACCGCACCGCCCAGACCGGCAATCTGATGGATATGTACTGCCGCACCCGGGCCCACGGCTTCGGCAGCGAGGTCAAACGCCGCATCATGCTGGGCACTTACGCCCTCTCGGCGGGGTACTACGATGCCTACTACCTCAAGGCGCAGAAGGTGCGCACTCTCATCCGGCAGGACTTTCTCACCGCCTTTGAGGCCTGCGACGTCATTGCCACGCCGGTGGCCCCCACGGTGGCGTTCCGGCTCGGCGAGAAAACCGCGGACCCCCTGACGATGTACTTGTCCGACATCTTCACCATCGCCGTCAACCTCGCCGGTCTGCCCGGGCTCTCAGTCCCGTGTGGGTGTGATGCAAAAGGACTGCCGATCGGCCTGCAACTCATCGGCAAGCCGTTTGGCGAGGATACGCTGCTGCAGGCGGCCTATGCGTATGAGCAAGCAACCCCGTGGCATACGCGGAAACCGCCACTTTAAAAGTGAGGAGGATTGAATCATTGAGTCATTTATTCATTGAGTCATTTATTCATTGCCCCCATCCTTCCTCAATGGTTCAATGGTTCAATGATTCAATGGTTCAATGATTCAATGGTTCAATGACTCAATGACTCGAGGCTGTATGGAATACGAAGCCATTATCAGACTAGAAGTGCATGCTCAGCTCTTGACCGAGTCAAAGATTTTCTGCGGCTGTTCGACCACGTTCGGTGCCCCGCCGAACTCCAACACCTGTCCCGTATGCACTGGCCTGCCCGGGGTGTTGCCGGTGCTGAACCATCGGGTGGTCGAGTTCGCGCTGCGCGCCGCGCTGGCCACGCACTGTCAGATCGCCCGGACCAGCCGCTGGGCGCGCAAGAACTACTTCTACCCCGATCTGCCGAAGGGCTACCAGATCAGCATGTACGAGTCACCCATCGCCCAACAGGGGTACCTCGATCTCACACTCAACGGCCAGAGCAAACGCGTCCGTCTCACCCGCATCCATATGGAAGAGGACGCCGGCAAGAATATCCATGACACCTCCAGTGACGCCAGCCTGGTCGACTTCAACCGCGCCGGGGTGCCCTTGCTCGAGATCGTCAGCGAGCCAGACCTGCGCACGGCTGAGGAAGCGGGGGCTTACCTGCGCAGCTTACGCGCCCTCCTGCAATACCTTGAGGTGTGCGACGGCAACATGGAAGAGGGCAGCCTGCGCTGTGACGCCAATATCTCCGTGCGGCCACGGGGGCGTACGGAGTTTGGCACCAAAACCGAGATCAAGAATCTGAACTCCTTCCGGGCGGTGGAAAAAGCGCTGCACTATGAGATCACGCGGCAGAGCGAGACCTTGGCCTCCGGCGGTCGGATAGTCCAAGAGACCCGGCTGTGGGACGCGGACCGTGAGGTCACCCGCCCCATGCGGAGCAAGGAGTTCGCCCACGATTACCGCTATTTTCCCGACCCGGACCTGCTGCCCCTGAGTGTGGAAGACGACTGGGTCCAGGCGGTGAAAGCCACGCTCCCGGAACTGCCGGCGGAGCGGCGTGACCGGCTGATGCGCCAGTATGGGCTCCCCGCCTATGACGCCGAAGTGCTGACCGCGCGTAAGGATGTGGCCGATTACTATGAGGCCGCAGTGCGCACGTACCCCGCCGACCCCAAGGCAATCAGCAATTGGGTCATGGATAGCGTCCTGCGGGTGGTCAAAGACGCGAAGCTCGATGCCGGGCTGAGGATCACAACTTGGCCGTGCCCGCCGGAACACCTCGGTACCCTGGTCCGTCTCATTGGCGAGGGGACGATCAGCGGCAAGATCGCCAAGACGGTGTTCGACGCGATGCGCACGAGCGGCAAAGCCCCAGACACCCTCATCGCCGAACAGGGACTTAGCCAGGTGAGTGACGCCGGAGCGCTGGAGGCGCAGATCGCTCAGGTCCTGGCGGCACACCCAGACAAGGTCGCCGAGTATCGCGCCGGCCGGGAGCGGTTGTTGCCGTTCTTTGTCGGGCAGGTGATGAAAGCGACTCAGAGCAAAGCGAACCCTCAACTGTTGAACGAGCTCTTGAAAAAGAAACTGGCAGAATAAATGAGGAAGGGTGCTGGGGGCTA
>WNGG01006306.1_pt1 | contig 27946 bp, 22 predicted proteins | sample 5400661 | NCBI WGS metagenome assembly WNGG01 (sample SAMN13153372, study PRJNA577476) | soil metagenome | isolation source: 100 cm soil or saprolite under Garry oak tree replicate 1 | place: USA:California | collected 2016-06-15
GGTCGGTGAAGAGACGGAACTCCCCTCTGGCTTATCCGCTGAGGACATCGAAGATGTCCCACCTGCAATAGAGGAAGTAGAAGAAGAAACCATCGAAGCCTGAGTAGTTAAATACGTTTGGGTCGGTTCGTCTGATCTCTGGTGTAGAGAAGAGCTAAGGCAGTGATTATCACGTCGAAAGGAACTTGAACCATGCTAAACAAAATTATGCTGATCGGCAATCTCGGAAAAGACCCCGAGATGAATTACACACCTGGTGGTTTGGCAATCACGAAGTTTTCACTAGCGGTGAGCCGTAATAAGAAGACGAGTACCGGTGAACGACAGGAAGAAACCGATTGGTTCAATATTGTTGCAATGGATAAACGTGCAGAGATTTGCAATCAGTACCTGCATAAAGGTTCGAAAGTCTATATCGAGGGACGCCTTACACAACGCAAGTATACCGACAAAAATGGTATCGAGCGTTGGATGGTAGAGGTCATCGTGAACGATATGGAGATGCTCACCCCCAAGTCGGCGCAGAGCGGTAGTAGTTCAGACTTTTTAGCAGGTAACGCAGACAACTCCGACCCTCTTGGAGATTTAGAAGATCATCCCTTCTAAATTTTATTGAGGAGAACATCCGTGCAAAGAAGACCGGAAGGCGCCCCACGCCGCGAACGGCGCGAGGGCGGGCGAGGCGAGCGCATTTCTCGCCGCAAAATGAGTGTGGCACTGAAAGAAGCAAGACATATGGCGTTGCTCCCCTACACCGCAGAGCATATGCGTGGTATGCACTCGTAGAAGTAGGCAAGCAAACATGACAGTCCGAGATGAATACGTGAACTTTTTGAGAGAAGAAACGTATTCATCTTAGCTGTATGTGTTGACTTTGTTGACGCAAGCCAGCGCATCAAACGGGAGGGAGCTGTATTACTAATGACCAGTCAAACAGTGCGTCGCCAAGAAAACAAGCGACCAGCACGTTCTCAAAAACCAAAGCAATATCACAAGCAGACAGCACGTTTCGAGGGAAAACGCGACGGGAAGCCCCTCATATTTGGCTGGGGGAAACACCTTTCACACAACCAGAAAGTACAAATTCAGCGTCGTGCCACCTGGACTGCCGCCATCGGCGTCGTCGTGCTTATCGTCGTCGTAATTGTTGGCTTCTGGGTCAATATGAATGTGATCACTCCGAGCTTACCCATTACCAGCGTCAACGGCCAACCAATTCCGCAAGCGCTCTACCGTAAGATGGTCGCTTTCAAAACACAGCTTGCGCAAAATAGCGTCAACGGGCCAAATGGAGAGATTGCACAGCGCGATAGTTTGAAGAAGCAGATTTCAGCGCTGCAAGCAGCCGGCCAGAACACTGCTAAACAGATTGATGCATTGAACAAACAGATAGCTGCGCTTAAGCCTGGCCCCAGCCCCGAACGCACCAACCTGGAGAAGCAACTGAAAGACGCGCAAACGACGGAGTACAACGAGCAGGCTACATATGCTACTCTCAGCCAGCAGTATTCGAATCTGACTAAAACTACCATTCCGCAAGACCAGGCAAATATCAACCAGTCGCAAATTGGTAACGAAAGCGTTACCTGGCTACAGAACGATGAGCTTTTCCGTCAATGGCTAGCTACACAAAGCAGCCATGTTCAATCGCAGGTGAATCCATCGACTCAGGCGGTCAGTCAAGCTATGACTGCCTTTAAGGCCAACATTCCTAAGACAAGTAGGTACAGTGCTTTCCTGAGCAGGGATGGTGTGTCCGACAGCGACATGCAGGCAATGATGACGGTCGGTCTGCGTCGCGACGGTATGCAGACATATCTGGCTTCCCAGGTAGTATCGCCAGCATACCAGGTGCTGGCCCGTATGATGACGCTTGATACGCTGCAGAAGGCCGAGCAAATACTGAATGAGCTCAAGCACGGTGGAGACTTTGGAAAACTGGCAAAAGCTAAATCGGTCGACAACCAGACCGCCGTCAGCGGTGGTTCCCTGGGTTGGTTGGCGCATGGTCAGTATGCACAAAACTACACGGCGGCCAACGTAGAAATGTGGCTTTTCAATCCTACGCGTTCAATTAACGAGCTTAGTCCTATTATCAAAGAAAATGGGACCTTCCGCATTGTCCAATTGCTGAGCATTGACCCTTCCCGTGTTGTAGATACGTCCACCTTGCAAACGTTGAAGAGTAGTGCGCTTACGAATTGGTTAACAGAACAACAGGCTCTTCCCGGTACGGTAATTACACCTGTTGACCAGAATAAGCTGCTCGATACCATGAATATGCCGCCAGACCTGCCGTTAGGCCAACCGAGTAGTGGGTCTAACGCGCTTCCTGGTAGTGGCACCCCCTGACAATCCTGACATCGTAGGAACGCAGTGGCAACTTGCTGTAAAAGCAACGTTCGTCACTGCATTCTTACCAAGGAACTGCTTTATTCATGACCAGCATCGCACCCGTTACAACTTATAGAGAGATAAAAGAACCTCTTGAGCAGCTCTTAGAGACCGCTTCCCTTTATCTCCACATCCCTTTTTGCCATACACGTTGTCACTACTGCGATTTCAATACCTACGCCGGTATTCTTCCCCTACGAGAACCATATGTACGTGCCCTGCTCACTGAAATAGCGATGGCAGGCACATTCGCACAGTTGCCGGATGGAAGTCCGCGCCGCTCCCGCACTATCTTTTTTGGCGGCGGGACACCCAGCCTGCTCAGCGTCTCACAAATTAGCCGCATTCTGGATGCCTGTTTTAAGAACTTCGCGGTCGATGAAGATGCCGAGATTACGCTGGAGGCCAACCCCGGTACGCTGAACCAGGACCAACTGGCGGGACTACGTGCTGCCGGCATCAATCGCCTCAGTATGGGCGCGCAGAGTTTTGACGCCGAACTGCTGAAAACCCTGGGGCGCATTCACTCGCCGAAAGATATTACGCAAGCGGTGCGCTATGCACGTACTGCGGGCTTCACTTCCATCAATGTCGATTTCATGTTTGGCTTGCCCGGACAAACTATGCGTCACTGGCGCGAGACTCTTGACCGCGCACTGGATATGCATATAGAACATCTTTCGCTCTACTCCTTGATCATTGAAGAAGGCACACCTTTTTACAGTTGGACGCGCGAAGGGCGCATTACCCCGGGCGATGAAGATCTGTGCGCGGATATGTATGAATACGCTGATGAGCGCCTGCTGGCGGCGGGGTATGTAAACTATGAGATCTCAAACTGGTCGCTGCCCGGACATCAATCCCGTCATAACCTGACCTATTGGCACAACCTCCCATATCTTGGCATGGGAGCAGGAGCCTGCTCAAGCTTTGGTGGGAGGCGTTTTTCGGATGTCCGCGACCCGGTTGAATATGTGCGCCTGCTCAATGCCCATCAATCGCCAGAGGCTGAGAGCGAGACCATAGACAGGCAGCACGCTATGTCCGAGACAGCCTTTCTGGCTCTGCGCACAGCTCAAGGGCTGCACTTGCCTACATTCGCAAAACGTTTCTCTGTACCATTTGCAGAGTTTGTTGGTGACCGGTTACTCCCAGTAGAAGATGCAGGACTGCTAGAGCGCGATCACGATTGGATACGCCTGAGTAAGCGAGGACGCCTGCTTGGGAACGAAGTATTTCATCGATTACTTCCCGATTAATGGACATAAAGGATAGATATGTGGAGTCAACATCTCAAATAACAACACCCTGGAATGTCTATGACATGCTCACGGATGTACAATTTCAGCAGTACGCAACAGCAGGTATTGAAGCCATTCATGCGCAGTTACTCCACAATCGAGGAATTATCACGCCCGAGGCCATGCGTTCTTTCCTCGCTGCCAGCTATGATCAGACGCCGGACCCACTCACGTTGATCGATATGGGCCGGGCAGTTGAACGCATACAGCACGCGCTGGCTCAACGGGAACATATTACCGTTTATGGCGATTACGATGCTGACGGCGTCACATCTTCTGCGCTACTCACTCGCGCCTTGCGCACGCTCAAACACCCTGAAGCGATTCTCGACTTCCATATACCCAGCCGTCTACACGATGGTTGTGGGCTGAATCTCAAAGCCATTGACCTGCTGAAAAGCAGGGGAACATCACTGATTATCACCACAGATTGTGGAAGCTCTGATGTTGAACAGGTAGCATACGCAAAGACACTGGGCATCGATGTTATCATTACAGATCACCACCATCCCCCAGAACAGCGGCCCGACGCGCTTGCAATGGTCAATCCCTGGCGACCCGACTGTACGTACAGTGAGCGCTATCTTTGTGGTGTGGGCATTGCCTTTAAGCTAACACAGGCGCTCTACCGTGCCTATCAGCGATCCTCAGCGGAAGAATTGGCTCTCCTGGATCTGGTCGCAGTAGGCACTATTGCCGATGTTGCACCACTGCTTGGCGAAAACCACACCCTCGTACACCTTGGCTTGCAAAAACTCAATGAAACGCAGAATCCAGGCTTGTTGGCCCTGGTACGGAAAGCCGGATTGCAGTCCGGCAAAATTCGCGAGCGAGATGTCGCCTATGTACTGGCCCCGCGCATCAACGCCGCAGGGCGGATGAAAGATGCCGGCATTGCTTTCAAACTCTTGACGACTGATGACCCGGCAGAAGCCACGTATTATGTCGAAGAACTGGAACAACTCAACCTGTCGCGGCAGCGTCAAACCGAGGAGTTGATGAACCACGTGCGTATGGAGGCACAGCTTCGACCAAATGATAAGGTTGTCCTGGTCAGCGGTGATAACTGGCCCGAAGGTATTATTGGCCTGGTAGCAGGAAAATTGTCCGAAGAAATCAATCGTCCCGTGCTGGTGCTCAGTAGAGGCCCGGAGTTCAGCCGTGGCTCTGCACGTAGCCAGAAAGGACTGAACATTATCGATGCACTGGGTGGCTGCGCTGACATCCTGGTGCGTTACGGTGGACATGCACAGGCGGCAGGCTTCACCATCGCAAATAACCACATTGAAAAACTACGTGAGCATTTTCTCAATTGGAATGGACAGCAGATAGCTTCTAGAACGGCAAAAGTGACAGGAGAGACAGAGGTAGAGATAGCCGACGAAACCGGCGTTGTGATTGAGCAAGAAACAATCAGTGCTCGTATGGTTGACCTGGTGTTCAAGCGCCTGGACCGTATCAATTACAGCATGTATACTAAAATACGTGAACTCGCTCCTTTTGGCGCGGCCAATCCAGAACCCGTCTTTATGATTGAAGGCCTGGGCATTCTCAGTAGCTGGTCAAGCGGCTTTGATGGGCGCAACTTGCGGCTTCTTCTGGGAAATGGGCATGTTCAGTTCAAAGGCACGTTGATTCGCGGGGGCGCACAGCGGTCGTCATTTCCGGTTGGTCAGGTTGTTAACGTGGTCTTCAGCCTTGAGCCAGCCTGGAATTCGACAGAGGACGCCAGCAAGCAGGAGATCTGGTTGAAAATACTGCACCTTGAGCCGACGAATACATGAGACACCCTGATATTTTTTCGACTAGCTTGAGAAGAGTATTCGTACCGTAGGGGCGGGAGTGGGGTTGCGTGGGGTGGGGACGCTTGCGTCGCCCTGCGTCCTCCTCCACATAACGGGCGACGCAAGCGTCCCCACCTCCCTTCCTCACCTCTCCCGCCCCTACGGGTGTGACAATCCTTTCTTCTGAGAAGCCCCGGCATTAGCCATGGGGAATTGTCACGGATAGACACCCCGAATTTCGGTCGCCTCAGCGACACGAGTCACCGCAAGCAGGTACGCACCCATGCGCAGATTCGTCTCTTGCTGCAAAGCTTTCTCACAAATAGCCCGGTAGGCACGCGTCATAATAGACTCCAGGCGGTTGTTTATCTCATGCTCAGCCCAGAAAAAGCGCTGCAAATCCTGTACCCATTCAAAGTAGCTGACCGTTACACCACCAGCATTTGCCAGGATATCAGGCACAATGGTAACACCGCGATCATTGAGGATCACGTCTGCCTCTGGCGTGGTGGGGCCGTTGGCCGCCTCAATAATCAATCGAGCCTTGACATGCGTGGCATTATGCCTCGTCAACTGATTCTCCAGAGCGGCAGGAACCAGGATATCACATGGCAGCGTCAGCAATTCCCAGTTTGAAACAGCCTCTGTATTGGGCAGTCCAGCCAGATTACCGTGTTCCTTAGAGTAATGCAGGGCCTGGTGTATATCGATCCCATGAGGATTATAGACACCGCCTCGGATGTCGCTTATGCCAACAACCTTGCACCCCAGTTCTTGCAAAAGGCGAGCCGAGTTACTGCCAACATTACCAAAGCCCTGTATTACAACTGTACATTCTTCTGGATTCATACCCAGATCAATCATCGCGTCGCGTGTGACAAATTGTACTCCCATCGCCGTTGCCTCGAGACGGCCTTCACTGCCACCGATAGCGAGAGGCTTCCCGGTAATCACAGCCGGTATCGAATACCCATGGTGCATCGAAAATGTGTCCATCATCCAGGCCATGACCTGCGGGTTCGTATTCATGTCGGGAGCGGGAATATCGCTATTCGGGCCAATTAAAATAGAAATTTCCGTTGCATAGCGACGTGACAGGCGCTCAAGCTCAGCCCGAGAGAGCTTATGCGGATCACAAAGAACGCCTCCTTTGGCTCCCCCAAAAGGAATGTTAACAACCGCACATTTCCATGTCATCCACATTGCCAGTGCACGCACCTCATCGAGCGAGACTTCGGGACTAAAACGGATACCACCTTTGGCTGGGCCGCGATTGATGTTGTGCTGCACGCGATATCCTGTGAACATCTCCACGTCACCATTATCCATACGCACTGGAAAATTAACGATCAGTTCACGCTTCGGCTTACGTAAAATAGCTCGCATAGCCTGCGAAAGTCCGAGACGGTCTGCTGCTTCATCGAACTGCGAAACCGCGACATCATAGGGGTTAACAATTTCAATAGCCACTGCTGAAGAACCTCCTTACTGTTTGACCTATCTTAGGTCTTGTATGCAACATTGCATTGCGAAGCGCCAGTGCTTCCATGGCGTTTCGCGCAGGCGTATCATAGACATCCTGGTGGAACACTGAGCGATGCGATATAGGGGAAAGCCCGCCAGCATTCAAGCGGGCCAATGCCAAGCTATGTTTCCCAAAGTATATCATCTAAAATGAGGGGCTTTCAAGCTTCCTTGTGTATTACTGCAAGATGTCTATAGCATAGACACCTCAATGTTGCAGTAGATAGACTTTTGACCAATCACCAAAGTAAAGGTCATTGGCATTGACGCTCACTCCCTGGACCCACGACGGGAAAATAGCCGCCAACGTCTGATGATCAAGCGGCAGCCAGCCCACATCTTGAATTGCAATTTGTTCCGCCTGGCTATACAGCAACATACGCATGTCATTTGAGGGAGCTTGATCAGCCTGTGTCACCGCATGGTCAAAGGCCGGATTATTCCACTCACCATAATTATTGGCCGCCGTTGAGAACAGATTTAAAGTCAGGCAATCATAAGGATCGGGAAAATCCGCGTTCCAGGAAATAAAGCCAAACTGTACCAGGTGCTTGTTCAACTCATCGTTATATGCCGTCGTCTCTACAGAATGGAGTGTCACTGGAATACCTAATGCGTCCTGCCACATTCCTTGTAGAGCTGAGGCTTCTTGAGGACTGACCTCGGAGCTTGAATAGGAGAAAGTGATTGGTGGTACCGTCGTGAGATCAGGATAGACAGATTCCAGCAGTGATTTTGCCATATTCTTATCGTAAGGCATAGCAGTTGTAGCAGCATTGTTTTGCGGGTAGCCAGGTATACCCGGTGGAATAATTGTAGGCGCCGGGATGACAGAGTCGAAAAAGACAGTATGTGCCAGTGTTACTTTGTCGGTCGCATAGGCAAAAGCCTGACGAACGGCCGGTTTATCAAAAGGCGGCTTAGTATTATCGAAGAAAAGCGCATCCGTTTGTAATTGAGGGCTTCTCACAAAGCCAGGCAGGCCTTTTGCGGCAACCTGGTCAGCTGTCGCAATATTCCAAACAAAATCATATTGACCTGCGCGATAAGTGGTCAATGCCGTAGTAGCATCATTGGCAAAGATCATATTTACTTTCGTTAACCTGGTCTTGTTCCCATAGTAGTGAGGGTTGGGAACAAAGATCATTTTGACGCTGCGATCCCACTCTTGAATCATGAATGGCCCGGTACCCACACCGCTGCCAGCAACATGATTTGCCCAATCAGCCTGCCCGTACTCATCGATGATCTGTTTGTTTAACGGGAAGAAAATAGCGTTCGTGAGCATCTGCAAGAAATACGGTGTGGGTCGTGACAAGGTGATGCGCAATGTCAGGTTGTCGATAGCTTTGACGCCCTGCAAGGTCTTCGTCTTGCCCTTCATCACATTGTCTGCTCCAACGATGACGCCCTCATACAAAACAGCCTGGCTCGATTGCACTTCTGGCAGTAAGGCACGAGTCAGCGTGTAGACATACGTCTGGGCGGTGACAGGCGTTCCATCAGAGAAGGCAATATTTGGCTTTAAGTGAAAGGTATAGCTTCTATTGTCGGCGGATATATCCCAGGTCGCCTGGTCAGGAATGACGTTTAGGTTGATATCGGATGTAACAAGGCCGCTATAGATCATGTTTACAACCAGGCCCGTATTTTGATCACTCACCAGCGCGGGATCGGGCGGATTGCTATCGTCGATACCAACATTGGGGAAAGTCAATATTTGTTTTGCCGCCAACCTGGGTATTCTAGTTGCGATAGAAGTTGTGCCACCACCGCCCCCATTACCCCCATTACCATTACCACAAGCAGCAAGTATGAGCAGCATGGCTACCAACAAAGTAGCATACATTTTATGACTCAATTCATGATGCCCACACATTTTTCTTATCCTACATGCGAATGGGCGACCTGTACGGCCGCCCTTGTACCCTCAAAGCACCGGGTGACGTAGGGACCCGATACTTCCTTTCATCCCTGCTGACTAAAAGTAGAAGCGATAGCTTCGTTGCAGGGATGGCTTTCTAGGTACTTCCTTTCATCCCCGCTGACCTCCCATCAGCCGCGCGTGCGATGCACAGCATCGCGCCGAGTATAGTAGGGTTGACCCTTGCGGTCAACCTGGCGGCTTGCGGTCAACCTAGCTTCGTTGCAGGGATGGCTTTCAAGTTTATCGGGTCCCGCGTCATTTAATGTTGCAAAATGTAGATGCCGGACCAATCTCCGAAGTAGAGCCCGTTGCCATTCAGATACACTCCATGCACCCACGATTGAATAACCGCCGCTAATGCCTGGTGGTCGATGGGCAGCCAGCCAACATCCTGAATAGCGATCTGCTCAGCCTTGTTATACAGGCTGATGCGCTGATTACCAGTCGCTTGTTCCGCATGGGCAATTGTCTGATCGAATGTGGGATTATTCCACATACCATTGTTATTTGCCGCGTTCGACGTCAAGTTCAATGCCAGCCAGTCATACGGATCTGGGAAGTCGGCTCCCCACTGCGTGAAGCCAAATTGCACCGCGTGCTGGCTTGTTTCAGTATTAAACGCTACGAGATCCACAGAACGCAGGTTGACATGGACCCCCAGAGCCGTCTGCCACATCTGCTGCAAAGCAGCCGCCTCAGATGGGGTAACCTGCCCATTCGGGTAGGAAAAGGTGATTGGCGGCACTTTGCTGACATCAGGATAAACCGATTGCAGCAGCGCCCGGGCTTTGTCCCTATCATAGGGTATACCGGCGTAGCCTGGTTGATAACCAGGCATTCCTGGCGGAATAATCGTCGGCGCGGCCACCACAGCATCTTTGAAAATCGCGTGAACCAGCGTTGTTTTGTCTATAGCGTAGGCAAAGGCCTGTCGCACCGCTACATTGTTAAAGGGAGGCGTCGTATTAAGAAAGAAAAGCAGATCCGATTGCAGGAGCGATTTTCTGACGAAACCGGGCAAGGTCTTGGCGATTAGCTGGTCATCCGGAGTAATGTTCCAGACGAAATCGTACTGCCCGGCCTGGTATGACTTGAAAGCCGTCGAAGGGTCGCTCACAAAGTACATATCTACTTCCGACAACCTGGTCTTTGCGCCATAATAATGGGGATTGGGTACCAGAACCATCTTTACTTTGTGGTCCCACTCCTTCACCATAAATGGTCCCGTCCCAACTCCCAGGCCTGCCACGTGATTCGGCCAATCGCCCTGCCCATACTGGTCGATTATTGACTTGTTCAATGGGAAATAGAGAGAATTCGTCAGTACTTCGAGGAAGTACGGCGTCGGATGTGTCAACGTGATTTGTAGCGTGGTATCATCAAGAGCCTTGACGCCTGTCAGGATTTTCGTCTTACCAGAGCTGACCGCATCCACGCCAACAACAGCGCTCTCAAAGAACGAGGCTATCCCTGATTTAACTTCAGGTAGAAGCGCTCGCGTCAGGGTGTATACGTATGTCTGCGCAGTAACAGGCGTTCCATCTGAGAAGGTAATATTTGGCTTGAGGTGAAATGTAAAGACTTTATTATCAGGCGAAACGTCCCACGTGGCCTGGTCAGGAATGACGTTTAAATTGATATCGGATTTGACGAGTCCGCTATATATCATACTCACGATCTGGCCTGTGTTGGCGTCCGGCCCCAACGCCGGGTCAAGCGAAGCGCTGTCGGAGATGCCCACGTTAGGAAAACGCAATACTTGCTGGGACGATAGTGCAGGTGTCCCATTCCCAGTCGTTGGCGGAGTTGTTGTACTTCCGCCGCAAGCAGCAAGCAACGCGAGCAGCGCACTGAGAAGTAGGAAGGTAGCAGGTATATTCCACGTACGATGATACACGTATCGCCTCGCTTTCAGAAGCTCCCTGGTGAAAACCACAAGGGAGATGAACCTTGCAGATAATTGTACAACTTCTACATCCTGGGAGACAAGCAGCATTACTCCTTGCATGGCTTTAATGCCTTACTGGCAAAGATGGACAAACAGGTTCGCTACCGACTATAATTAAGGCAGATTGTCGTACTGTTCAGCGGCGAGCAGGAGGGAAAACGTGCGCATACGTGTGATTGGTGCACCTATGGACTTAGGTGCTGATCGACGCGGCGTTGACATTGGCACAAGTGCCATTCGTTACGCGGACCTTAACCATCGTTTACGTAGCCTCGGACATCACGTCCAGGATATGGGCAACCTTCTCGTGCCCCAGCCTGAAAGCCAACCTCTAGGCAACCCCAAGTTAAAGTATCTTGACCAAATTGTGCGCGTTTCTGAAGAATTGGCGGGTATCGTTACCACCATCCTTCAGGAAGGCGATTTTCCCCTCGTTCTCGGAGGAGATCACAGCATCGGGCTCGGCTCAATCAACGGAGTAGCGAACGTCCACAAAAACGTTGGAGTCTTATGGATTGATGCTCACGCTGATTTCAATACAGACCAGTCAACTCCTTCCGGCAATATCCATGGGATGATCCTGGCCTCACTGGCAGGCTTAGGCAATAGCAGCCTGACCAACATTGGCGGCTGGTCGCCCAAAATTCATAAAGAAACAATCGTCATTGTGGGCGCGCGCGACCTTGATCCTGGTGAACAAGAACTGCTCCGTACTAACTCCATTCATGTGTTCACCATGTCGGAAATTGATCAGCTTGGCATCACCGAAGTGATGCAGCAGGCACTGGCAATCGCGGGACAAAATAACGATGGCATCCATCTTAGCCTTGATATGGATGCATTGGATCCAACAGAAGCTCCTGGCGTTGGTACTCCTGTGCGTGGTGGTTTGACCTATCGCGAAGCCCACCTGGCAATGGAACTCATAGCAGATTCGCATAAGCTCGTTTCGATGGATGTGGTAGAAGTGAATCCCATCCTCGACCGTGAAAATGCAACGGCGTTACTCGCGGTCGAATTAGTACTTTCGGCCCTTGGCAAGAAGATCCTTTAGGAGCAATGTCGTTCCATACCGTGTTTCTACGCCTCAAATGTTGTAACATAGAGGCAAACTAGAAACATATAAGGAGGGTAGGTAGGTGGCAAAGACGCTGCTTGCCGCATACACAACATGGACGCGAAAGAACTATTCATGAATGGCGAGTTCGTGCCCGCCTCACATGGCATGATCTCCATACGTACCCACGGCTTTGCTTATGGTACCGGGTGTTTCGAGGGCATCCGAGGATATTGGAACGAATCAGATCAACAGGTCTACCTTTTCCGCCTGCGCGAACACTTCGAGAGACTGTTATGTTCCTGCAAGATTCTGCAAATATCGCTCCCCTACACGGTTGACCAACTGATAGATATCTGCGTTGAACTCGTTCAACGCAACGGACAGCGGCAGGATGTCTACCTCCGTCCCGTTGCTTATAAAGCTGCTCAGACTATCGGCGTGCGCCTGCACGGCCTCCAGGATGATTTCATTATCACCTCGGAACCACTAGGGGACTACGTTGCTACAACTGGAATGCGCTGTGGTGTTTCATCATGGCGACGTATCGACGACAACGCTATTCCTGCCCGCGCGAAGATTTGTGGCGCCTACGTCAATTCTGCTTTCGCGAAAAGCGAAGCTATGCAGAACGGCTTCGATGAAGCCATCATGCTAACCCACGAAGGCCATGTCTCGGAAGGCAGCGCGGAAAATATCTTCCTGGTAATGCATGGCGAGCTTGTAACACCTGCCCCAACCGAGAATATCCTGCTTGGTATCACCCGCGATTCGGTGATGGAACTGGCGAGCCGCGAGTTAGGCCACATCACCCGAGAGCGGCAAATCGATCGCACCGAGTTGTACGTAGCTGACGAAATCTTCATGTGTGGGACAGGAGCACAGGTCGCGCCTGTCATCAGCGTAGATCATCGTCCCGTTGGCAATGGTCAAGTTGGGCCTATCACCAGCGCCATCAAACAACTCTACTCTGATGCCACGCATGGCCGCCTGCCCGGTTATCACACCCAATGGTGTACACCCGTTTACGCTCGCGAGAGAGTATCCTAGCCAGTTTCCACATCATGTATACCCCCTGTGCCATAAACGCATAGTGTGCTATAATAAACTACAACACAAAGAGAAACGGACTGAACAAAGGGGCACCCGTTATAAATGGGTGCCCCGTTTATGCTATAGGGTGGGGAGGCTCACAGTATGAAACCACTTGTTGCCATTGTAGGCCGGCCAAATGTCGGCAAATCCACATTTTTTAATCGCATGCTCGGCGAGCGCGTGGCCGTTGTTGAAGATTTGCCTGGAACGACTCGTGATCGCCTTTACGGAGATACTGACTGGAACGGGCGCGAATTTACACTCATTGATACGGGCGGACTTGATTTGGGCGACGATATTCCTGTTGGGCAGGTCGGACTGACCGGACAACCTGGTAATATTATGAAACTTGTCCAGGCGCAGGCCGAACTTGCTATCGAGGAAGCCGATGTCATCGTCTTTATGGTTGACGCCCGCGCTGGCATAACGGCGGCAGATGAAGAAGTCGCGGATTTATTACGCCGCACGCGAAAACCCGTGATCCTGGCAGCCAACAAAGCGGATAACGCAGCACGTCGCCTGGATGCTGTCGAATTTTATAGCCTTGGCCTCGGCGAACCTATTGTGATCTCCTCTATTCAAGGCACAGGCACTGGAGCCATCATTGGACGCCCGAACGTCGGCAAATCATCCTTACTCAATGCGATTCTGGGAGTCGAACGCGCGATTGTCAGCGATATCCCTGGCACGACGCGCGATGCGTTTGACACCGAGATCCAGTTTAAAGGGAAAAAACTCGTACTGATTGATACGGCAGGTATCCGCCGGCGAGGCAAGGTCGGCCCGGGCATTGAGAAATTCAGCGTGCTGCGCTCTACCCGCGCCATCGAGCGTTGTGATGTCGCGCTGCTGCTGATCGATGCCAGCGAGGGCCTGGCAGCACAGGATACCCATATTGCCGGCGAAATCCAAGAGAAGGCCAAAGGGGTCATTATCGTCGTCAACAAATGGGACCTGGCGCAAGCACAGCATCGTGCGGAACGCGAAGGCGAATATGTGCATCCTAAAGACGAGATTGAGAGCGCCGAGGCCTATCGCCGCATCATCGCCGAGGGCCTGAAGTTCATTCCCTATGCTTCCATTGTCTTTACCTCTGCCAAAACAGGCTATCATGTGCAATCATTGCTGGATATGGCCTTGAATATTGCCGAGATGCGCTACCTGCGTATCCCCACCGCTCGCTTGAACGAGGTCGTACAGGAGGCTGTACGCCGCCACAATCCCACCGTTGTGCGGAACAAAATACTGAAGATCTACTATGCCACGCAAACGCAAGTAAATCCTCCTACATTTGTGTTTTTTGTCAACGATACTGAGGCGGTACACTTTACATACGAGCGCTACCTGGAGAATAAATTGCGCGAAGCCTTCAGCTTTAAAGGAACAGCTTTTCGCATGTTCTTTAAGCCACGCTCCAAAGTCGAGCTAAAATAACAACCTTTCCTATCCCTGGTACGTACATTCTATAAGTCTGCATTCAACCCAAACGACAGATATATGTTTTACGAAACTGCTTATGCCTTGTGAACTGGCAAGAGAAGCCGAACAAGGCAGTTTCATTTGTCATAAATAACACAATTATGTTATAGTAAGTGCGCATGGAAACACGTAATTAAAATATGTTTTATGAGGATATACCAATGCATCTGAAATTGACTGCTGCTGATAAAACTGACGTGGGGAAGCAACGTGAGCAAAACGAAGATTGTGCCTATAAACGTATTGAATCTCTAGACGAGGGGGATCATGGTCTCTTTATCGTTGCGGATGGTATGGGCGGTTACCAGGCTGGAGAGGTAGCGAGCAAACTGGCCGTGGAAACAATCAGTCAAGCCATGGACAGCTTCTTCAAATCCATCTCAGACCAACCCACAATCAGGCTTTCACCATCGGAGTCCGTGGAATCGCAAGCGACTATTACCTATCCCACAACCGCTTCAGCTGAAGCGGAAGCAAAAAGAAACAAGACTGTCAAACTACCTGAGACGGCAATAACACAATCTGTAGAAGAACAGTTTACAGCCGCCATTCAGCAAGCAAACAAAGCCATCCTACGCTACGGCGAGCAAAAAACTTCTGCTCGCGGACTGGGCTGCACCGTTACTGCTGCCTTAATTCAGAATGACCATGCCTATATCGCCAATGTTGGAGATAGCCGCACATATCTCTTGCGCGATGGGAAACTCAACCCTATTACCAGAGATCATTCGCTAGTTGCAAGGTTGGTTGAGGCAAAGCAGATTGAGCCGGATGAGATTTACTCGCATCCACAGCGCAACCTGATCTACCGCTCCCTTGGGGCTGGACATAAAACGGTCGAGGTAGACATTTTCAACCTGACCTTACGCCCTGGTGATACACTGCTCCTTTGTTCTGATGGCCTCTGGGAAATGGTGCGCAGCGAGGATTTGCTCAAAGAACTCAGTGAGAAAAGTAGCCTGCAGACAATTTGCAACAACCTGATTGATCTCGCGAACACCAATGGCGGTGAAGATAATATCACTGCTGTGGTTGTTCATTTCAGTGCTCTTTAAGAAACTTTGGAGAAAACTGGCGTATGGCTCTCCCTTTAGGCGAAATCCTTGATAGAAAATTCAAGATCGTGAAGGTGCTTGGCGAAGGCGGAATGGGCACTGTCTATAAAGTTGAACTGTTGGATCGGCCAGGCAATTATTGTGCTGTTAAAGAATTATTGATCAATCCCAGCACCAGTGAAGAAGAGCGCAAAACTGCCATTGAACGTTTCAATAAAGAGATAGACCTGCTGTTCGGCCTCAAGCATCCACGTATCCCTTCGTTTATGCTGAGTTTTCAAGAGCGTGGGAACTATTACTTCGTAATGGAGTTTGTGCCAGGGAAAAGCCTGGACAAAATACTCGAAGAGAACAAAGGGCCGTTGAACGAAGAGGATGTAATCAAATGGATGATGCAGGTTTGTGAAGCTCTGACCTATATTCATTCTCGCAATCCACCCATCATCCTGCGTGATCTCAAGCCGGGCAATGTCATGCTCACCGATAGTGGTGACGTTCAATTGATCGACTTTGGCATCGCGCGTCGCTTTGACCCAAACAAACGCAGCTCACCAATTATGAGCCAGACCCGATTCAGACGCCTGCGACAGGGAGTATTCTTGCGAAGAATCCTCGCTTACGTACAGTGCGAGTAAATAATACGGTGATCTGCCCTATAGAGCAGGTTATTATCAAAGCAATGCAGCAAAATCCAGCACAGCGCTTTCAAAGCGCCGAGGCAATGCGAACCGCGTTGCAGCACTGCTTACCCAATTTTGCACCTCCAACTACCGTGCAGATCCCAGCTGTGGCTTCATCAAATGCAACTGTTCTGGTGCAGAGCAGCGGCCTGATCTGTCCCAAGTGTGGCTTTCAAAACCGACCTGGTGCGAAATTTTGCAAGCGCGATGGGCAACCATTGCTCCATGGGGCAACAACTGTACCCCCACAGCCGCGCGTGCCATTACCTGCTCCTCGTCAACCAATTCAGGCCCAACCGGCTCAGCCGCGCCCTATTGTTCCACAACCAATTCGCGCCAGGCCGGTAGCCGTCAGCACACCGCCTGCCGGTGATCCTGCTGCTGCCTATCGACTGGGCCTGCAATATCTGAACAACAAAAACTTTGCCGAATCGGTCAATCAATTCAAGCGGGCTCTGGCGTTTGGCAACCCCTCTTATGATGTCTTATACAACCTGGGCCGGGCATATCGCCAGTATGGACAATCTGCTAGAGAGAAAGACAGAAAGCTCTTCACCGACAACTTGAGGCTGGCCGCTGAACAGTTCGAAGAGGCGATTCGTCTCAAACCGGATGCCTTGGACGCCTTGTTTCAGCTCGGCATGTGCTATCGGGACATGGACCTTTATCCTCAATCGGCAGCAACGTTCAAGAAGGCGCAGCAACTGGCGCCGCGAGATCCAGCTATCTACTATCAATTAGGCATGGTGGCTGTAGAGCAAGGTTCCCGAGGAGAGGCAGAAAAGTACTTTCTGGAAGGTCTCAAAATTACCCCTGATCACGCGCTTATCCTGACTTCACTTGGCCATCTCTATGTTGAATTGGAACAGCTCAACTCAGCTATTGAGGTACTCTCACAGGCGACTAGGCGAGAACCAAATTTACCCGACGGTTGGTACGAGCTAGGTCGAGCGTACATGAAGGTACGGAACTGGAAATCAGCGCTCAATGCTTTGGACATGGCCAGGCAACTCAATCCAGACGCTTCAACCATCTACAGCGCTATGGCAGCCTGCTACCAGAAGATGAACAAGAAAACTGAAGCAAAAAAGAAGACAAACGAGGCGCTTCAGCTCGACCCAAACAATAGCGAAGCCATCCGATTACAAAGACAATTATAGCAGTTACGAGAAAGGCAGGGAAAGTATGCTCTGTCCGTCATGTAATACACCAAATCGCGACGATGCCAAATTTTGTAAAAAGTGTGGACAATCGTTGCACATAGAAGCACCGCAAGTACCCGAGGTGGCCGTGGTCAGTCAAGTCTCCACTCCTGTACAGGAGCACATGGACGCCGAGGATCCGAGCGTTACACCAACGCAGATCATATCCCCACAAAAGATGTTGGAATTCCATAACCGCCGCTGGCAGCAAGAGTTGGAACGCGAGCAAACTACAGCAACGCCAAAAAGCCAGATTGCCGCTAGCGACGAAGAAGATAGACCGGCGCAGTTGTCCACATCCCCGCCAGGAGCATTGCCTGTTGGAGATGAAGCGGAACCTGATATCGCAGACATGCCGACTCTGTTGATCAACTCATCAATGGACTCGGAGCATATTTCTATTCCACCACCGCCACCCCCGACTTCGACAGATGCAGCTACCCCTGCTCAAATGCTAGAAGCTTCAACTGACGAGTCAACGCCTATTCCACCGCCGCCACCTGAGGTTGCTGAGGTAGCATCCACACCTGTCGAAATGCCAGAGACGGAGACGGTTGAGGCAGTCGGGGCAGTCGGGGCAGATGAGACAAACCAGGAGCAACCTGCGGGGGCAGCAAAAGAGGAAATAATGCAGGATCAGACTGTAACAACACAGAAAGAAGAAGACGGAGTGACACAAACGCCATCCGATCAGCTAGACCAGGCGCCAGCCACAGATTTTCCCGTGCTGGCAGTTGGCGCCATCGTTCATGAACGCTACGAGGTTACCCAAGTCATCAGCGAAAGCGCGGAGGAACACATCTATAGCGTGACCGACCACCAGGGCTACCAGCATTGCTGGAATTGTAACTCCGAGCAGAATAGGGAGGGAGATGAGTTTTGTATCGATTGTGGCGCCGAATTGTTGAATGCCGTTTATATGATGCATGAATACACGGCTTCAAAGAAAAATGATGCGGACGCCAACACCTTCCACGGCAATATCGTCAACACCTTTGTTGAGGAGGAACGCACCTACGCTGTTGAGCAGGTTCAGGCAGCCGAAAATGCTTTCCCTACAGGTGTCCACCTGCTAGCAGCGTCTGATTCAGATGCCGGCGATGTGCGGCGCAGTGAACCAAACGAAGATAGCACATTGGTTCTGATGCTTCAGCGGGTTCACGAATCCCAGGCAGCCCCCGTCGGCGTGTTCATTGTCGCTGATGGCCTGGGAGGCCACGATAACGGACAAGAAGCCAGCCGCATGACCATCAACATCATCGCGGAACGCATGGTACGTGAGCTGCTGGCGACGCCGCTGGTCTCCGAAAAGGCCGGTGAAACTGTCGCGCCAGCAGATGAAGATAGCCTGGTCTCGCTCTTGCAGGGCACAATTGAAGATGCTAACGCCGCCATCTGCCAGGTAAATCAGCGCGATAAGACCGATATGGGCTCAACGATTACGGGCTTTATGGCGGTAGGAGACCATGTCTATATCCTCAACGTAGGGGACAGCCGCACCTACATGGTCCGTGGCCAGCAAATTTATCAACTCACTACCGACCATTCGCTGGTAGCACAGCTTGTAGCGGGCGGCTTGATTGAGCCAGACGATGTCTATACTCATCCTCAACGCAGTCAGATCTTCCGTAGCCTGGGCGATAAACCCAATGTATCGGTCGATATCTTCAAACAGCAGGTGCACCCTGGAGATATCCTGCTCAGTTGCTCAGATGGCCTGTGGGAGATGGTGCGTAACCCTCAGATTGAGAGCATCCTAAATAATGCCCCCGACCCGCAAACAGCTTGTACACATTTACTCGAAGCCGCTAACACAAATGGTGGAGAAGATAACGTCAGCGCGGTCGTGGTTTTTGTGCGTTAATGAATATGATATACTACATCAAGCCAAGTATGAAAGGAGCTATACATTATGCCCGGTGAGGTAACATTGGCACATCAGGTCGGAAAGGATTTTATGCCGGTCACTGGTGGAAGCCAGCTGGCATATGTTTTAATAGAAGCTAAACCTACTGAACTGATGGCTCAGGTTCGTATGCCACTCAATTTTGCCCTGGTGCTCGACCATTCTGGCTCTATGAAAGGGGCAAAACTCAAGAATGTGAAAGAAGCTGTCAAGATGGTCATCGAACGATTAGAGCCAACCGATTATATCTCGGTGGTCATCTTCGATGATACCTGTCAAGTCATTATCCCATCCATGCCAGCGCGCGATCCCGTCGGTATGAAAGCCGCCATTGACCGTATTCGCGATGCCGGCGGCACAACCATGTCGCTGGGTATGATCCAGGGTCTCAACGAGCTACGGCGCTGGAATATTCCTAATGCCGTCAATCGCATGATTCTCCTGACGGATGGCGTAACCTATGGTGACTCCGACCGCTGTCGTCAACTGGCAAGAGATGCCAGGGCGGCAGGCGTTTCGATCTATCCCCTGGGCATTGGCCAGGACTGGGACGAGAACCTGCTGGACACCATCGGTGAAATGAGCGGTGGTATGCCCGCCGAGTTTATCAGAAATCCGGCCGATGCTATGACCGTCTTTGAGCAGCAGTTCCAGAGCGCGGTGGCCGTGGCTGTCCGCAATGCCACGCTGACACTGCGCCTACCGTCAGGCGTGACGCCGAAAAAAGCCGTGAAAGTTTTGCCCATCATCAGCGATTTTGGTCAATCTGTTCTCTCTGACCGGCAGGTCATCCTGCAACTCGGTGACCTCGAGAAAGATAATGCGCAGTCCGTGCTGGTGGAGTTGATGATCGACCCCCGACCAGCAGGTCTCTTCCGCATCGCCCAGACGGAACTCGCTTATGACGTTCCCATTGCCAATCTCATCGGCGAAAGGGTGCACGACGACATTAAAGTGACTTTCACCGCCGACCCCAATGAAGCAGCCCAGGTCAACGCTCTTGTAATGAACTTTGCTGAAAAGGCCAATGCTCATCGCCTGGTAACCAAAGTATTGGATGAATATAAGCGCACTGGCAAAGCCACAACACGCCTGGCGCCAAATGTCACCCGCGTTCTTGACGAGGAGACCCAGGCGGCCCTTGAACAGATTAACCAGGGCCAGCAAATTTCACAAGACCAGGTTAAATCCATCGGGAATAAGACGCGCAAACTGACACAGCGCCTGGATGACCTGGTCTAACATGCGTGTTTAAGAGACCCATTCGGGAATGGGAGTGCGGCGGGCAATGCCCTTTGCCGAAAACGGGAGTGTCTCCCGTTCAACTCCCCCTCTTTATAGATGAGGATGTCGATATGATACACGGACACGTTCAACTAACAAGCAACTTAATCGTATAATCGTTAAGGAGGATAGAGTAAAATGGCAGTATATTGTTCTTTACACCATGAAAATCCTGATGGTTCAGCCTTTTGTGATGAGTGCGGTGAGCCACTGGCAAGCGTTGCACCCGATGCTAGCGCAGCAGCGGTGAGCCAGCCAGCGCCGGCTGCAGCAGGTAATACCCAACAATGCCCATCATGTGGAGCAGAGAATCCCGCTGGCGAGGCTTTTTGTTCGAACTGTGGAGTCAGTTTGCTCGGCGCACCTGCCGCAAATCCCGTGCCCGAAGCTGTCCCGGCTCCCGCACCTGAACCAGCAGTAGCTCCTGCTGCTGAACCTGTCGCAGCTGTCACAGCGGCTCCAGCAGCTTTAGCAGCACGGTTGATCGTTGAAGCGGACAACCAGGAATTTGATCTAAGCGGTAAAGATAGCATCATCATTGGACGCGAGGACGCTGTAAGCAATATCTTCCCCGATGTGGATCTGACACCACACGGTGGAGAAGAGGGCGGCGTTTCACGCTTACACGCCCGCATCTTTGTCGATAACGGCCAGTATATGCTGGAAGATGAGAACAGCACAAATTTCACGTTCCTCAATCGCCAGAGACTTGCCGGCAAGACACCGACACAGCTGAACGATAACGACGAGATCAAACTTGGTCGCGTGCTTCTGCGCTTCAAAATAGCGTAATAATTAAGAGCGCAGCCAATCAAGTCACTACGGGTGTGGTACTTACCTTCTTTGAAACATTTGACAGTATGTACCTCTAGCCGCTATAATCTACAGGACATCTCAAGTGGAGGAAAGAGAAGGAAGACATGAAACGTACATGGCAACCCAAGCGCATTCCGCGCTTACGCGAACATGGTTTTATGAAACGCATGTCGACTCGCAATGGCCGTCGCATTCTGAAAGCTCGCCGCGCCAAAGGGCGTTGGAAGCTTACCGTCTAGTACTATATATAGTTGTGGCACTTAATCGTGCGTTACGCCTGCGCAAAAGTAGTGAGTTTCAGCGGGTAAGGCAGCAGGGACGTAGCATAACGTCTCGGCTGCTTATACTTGCGTGGGTACCAAACGAAGTAGGAAGACTGCGTATTGGTTTCGTGGTCAGCAAGCGTATCTCGAAGCTGGCAGTAAAGCGTAATCGCGTCAAACGACTACTCAGTGAAGCGATACGGCGCCATCTCTCCGAGCTACCCGCCGGATGGGATATTGTGCTTAGTGCGAGAAATTACATTACAGCAGCTGATCTACCTGCGCTTGAAGTGGAAATTGTCAATTTATTGCATCGGGCGCGACTTCTCGGACCCGAAACAGAACAAACAAACGTATAATACGTATAAGTATAAAGGGATACGAGCCGTCAAATAGGCACAAAGGTCACAGCAGTGAAATATATCGCACTCTTTTTAATCCGTGTATATCAGCACACGCTGTCGGTAGTCCTGCCCTCATCGTGTCGATTCACGCCCTCATGTTCGCAGTATGGATATGAGGCAATTCAACGTTTTGGCTTTTTCCGTGGAGGATGGATGGCGGCTAAACGCATCGGGCGTTGTCATCCTTTTTATCATGGTAATCTTTATGATCCAGTCCCAGAACGCCTGGCTGACTAGATCGAGGAAGGCAGGATAGGCCCGTGGGTCAAATAGGTTACTTGTTTAATATTATCTTTACTTATCCCATCTTTAATCTACTGATGGTGCTGGACCGCCTTGTTGGAGATTTTGGCCTGGCAATCATCATCCTGACACTGATCGTCAGACTGATTCTCTTCCCGCTCACACTGAAGCAATTGAAGTCAATGAAGGCTACGCAAGCGCTGCAGCCGCAGTTGGCAGAAATCAAGAAGAAATATGCCAAAGATCAGCGAGCGCAGATGGACGCCACGCAGGCCCTTTACAAAGAGTACGGCATGAACCCCGTAGCAGGCAGCTGTCTCCCCTTGTTGATCCAGATGCCTGTCCTCTTCGGCCTTTTCTACGCACTGAGCGCCGTCTTGACTCATGCTAATACTGTATACGATATCAATAAACTTCTTTATCCATTCATACAACCATTTCTAACGATGCCAAGTCTCACCTCGGTCTTCCTTTACCCGCTCTATCACATCTCGCTCGGCGCTCCAGACCCCACGCATATACTACCAATCCTGGCGGCCCTGGCCACTTTTGTTCAGTTGCGCATGTCGCAGCCAAAACCTCAGCCAGGAGCAGCGTCAGACATGACACAGCAGCAGATGAAGATCATGCAGTACATTTCGCCACTGATGGTTGGCTTCTTCGCATGGAACTATGCTGCCGGTCTCGCGCTCTATTGGACAGTATCATCGCTTTTCGCTATAATCCAGCAATACTTTGTCACCGGCTGGGGTTCTCTGCTGGTTACCCCCAACCTGATCAGTAGGAATAGCAACAACAATGGCGCCAGCAATAAGAGCAATACAAGCGACCGCTCAAAAGAGACGAAACTCATGGCAAAGGCTAACGAACCTGAGAAGGCTAAAGTAGTAGAGAGCGGCCCCGTTGGTAGCCAGTTGCAGACAAGTTCGCATAATGGCTCATCGTCTGCACGCCGTCGCAGCGCATCTGCTCGCCGCCGCAGTAGCAACAATACTCCAAAGAGGAATGCATCGCGTAGCTAGTTTTCAGCAATGGTTCTCCATCCTTCCGGAGAAATACCCGTAGGGGCGGGGGCGGAGAAGACGCGGGGTGGGGACCCTTGGGTCGCCCTCGTAGCTGTGGATAGAGAACTTCTGAAATGAGTATAAAGGGAGGCAATCAAAAAGTGGAAAGTATAGAGGTCAGTGGCAAAAGTGTTGATGAGGCAGTCATACAAGCTCTATCACGTTTGGGAAAACGTCGGGATGAGGTAGAGATCACAGTTTTACAAATGCCATCTCGCGGAGCATTCGGAATAGGGAGCAAAGAAGCCCGCGTGCGCGTCTCAGTGCGAACGGGCAATCTCAGCGCTGTAATTACCCCCGAGATGGCCGATGCCATCCTTGGTCCAGATGAAACCTTCCCAGAAGAGGAACTCTACATGGAAGAAGAAGAAGAAGGGGAATTTGAAGACGAAGACGAAGAAGAGCTTGAGGAAGGTGAGTTAGAAGAGGAAGAACAATTTATCTCATCCACAAATTATATCCCTGAGTTGTCCTCGGATCTTGGATTGGGTGATGTGAGTGTTGCTGAAGGGGAAATGCAAGAGGTCGAGGTAGCAACTCGTGAGGACGTCGAAATTACCGTTGACGTTTTACAGCATATCTTGCGTTACATGAATATTCATGCCACCGTTCAGGTGCGTTCCAACAACCCTCTCACACTCAACATTCACGGTATCCACGAGAACCTGGGCTTATTGATAGGTCGTCGAGGTGAAACCCTGGCCGCGCTCCAACTGCTGGTCAGCTTGATCGTCGGACATCGCACCAAGCACCGCATGAGAATCGTGGTGGATGCTGAGAATTACCGCGAGCGCCGTGAAGAGAATTTGCGCTCGTTGGCCTTGCGCGTCGCACAGCAGGTGCGCAACTATCGCCGTTCCATCGCTTTAGAGGCAATGCCTCCTCATGAGCGCCGCATCGTTCACATTGCCCTTTCTGATAGTAAAGACATCAGTACTGAAAGTATTGGCGAGGGTGAAGCACGACGGGTCGTTATTTCGCTCAAACGTCCTGGCCGCTAATCTTTTGCTAAAATGCATCGCGGTGCGACATGGTGCACCGCGACGCATTTTCATGTGTGATCATGTCTATTATCCAACCCATACAAGATAACCGTACCCCCGAATTTTTGGCCATCGGACATGTGACACGCGACGTGCACCCCGATGGCTCGTATTCACTTGGAGGCACCGTTACTTTTGCCGCCGTCACTGCCCACCGCCTGGGATTAGCAGCCGCCATCGTCACCTGTGCGGACGAGGAATTACTCAAAGAACTTCCTGCACGTCTCCCCCCTATCGGCATAGCTGCTCGCCTCTCACCTGCCACAACGACCTTCATCAACCAATATCACGCGGCGGGCTTTCGCACACAATACCTGCGTGCCAGGGCGGAGTCGCAACAACGCGAAGATGTACCTGCTGCATGGCTCAACGCCCCCGTTGTGCTACTCGGACCACTGGCCCAGGAATTAGATCCGGAATTTGTGACGCTCTTTCCCCGCCGTCCAGGTGCGATCATCGCGGCCACACCCCAGGGTTGGCTGCGCCACTGGGATGCCGCTGGACGTATCTGGCCAACACCCTGGTCTGCCGCGGAAAAGGTATTGCCCCAACTCGATGTCGTCATCCTCAGCCATGACGATCTCCTGCCCATTGCTAACGGCAACCGTAGCGAGGCTGACGCCATCCTCTCTCGCTGGAGCTTACAAGTCCCCTTGCTCGTTGCCACCGATGGGCGACATGGTGCGACCCTATTCCAACACGGTAAGACTGAGCACTTCAAAGCTTATCCAGTGCACGAGGTGGACCCGACCGGCGCCGGAGATGTCTTCGCCGCCGCGTTTCTCTGCCACTTATACAAACATGAGAATACCCGCGAGGCGGTGAACTTTGCGAATTGCGCAGCCTCTTTCTCGGTTGAGCAGGTAGGGGTGCAGGGGATTCCGACGATGGAGATGGTAATGAAGAGATTGGTGTAGATAATGAAAGGCTGACCAGCTCCCCTTGTATCTCCATACCGTTATTTTGCCGAGATCCACCGTTGCCTCAAGGCAAAGTGGGATCAGTATTAGTGAGAGTGCTTATTCCTCTTATTACGATCATGGGTACCAGTTTTCCCACTTCCCCCAAAGCCTTGAGAATTTTGGTCCTCCCCCTTAGTAACCCTCCATGTTCCCCTTCCACCTGCTTGATCACTACATTGATTATTAGCCCCAAGACTACAGTAGTTCCCCGAGAGACTGCCATCAGCATGTATCGTTCCGTCGAAGAAAAGTGGTGCGTTTCCAATATAGCTCTGAACGGTGAATTGAATACGCTCAGTAGTATCGACAGAGCCCGTGAAATCATTGCTGCCGACGAGCGGCGAACCTACGGTGAAGTGACCATTGATGGTCGCTTTGTTCTGCTGGATAGAGAGAGCCATGCTGGCTGTAATATCCGCAGCGGTATTAATAATTGTGCCCTGGTATGCCCCTGCTACATTCGGATATACCTGGCCGATCGAAGTCGAAGTCGGATTCGCTGTCGGAGACACATTTCCAGAGCTACGAGGAATAGCGAACCAGAAGATACTTCCAGCAAGGAGAACCAGGAGAGCAATCAGTAGCAAAACAATTGGCAAGGCTCTCCTTTGACGAGGATTGACTCTCCCCTGATGGGCATATGGCGCACTAGCTGGATCGAAGCGCGGAGATGGCCTCGATACTCCTATAGTAGATGGTAGAGGCGCAGCAACGTGAGGAACCTGGGATGTTGTGGTATCCATTGACAAAGGAGACGGTTTCACCGCGGGAAATACTACAGGTACAGACGGAGGATTTAAAACCGGCTCGCCTACTCTATTTGCAGAGCGAGGTATGGCCGGTGCTACCGCTACCGTCGGATCATTGTAAAACGACATATCGACCTGGCTGGCCTGCTCCAGGGCTTCGGCGAAGTCTCGCACGCGCGGGTAACGCTGGTGATAATCCTTGGAGAGGGCCTTCATGATCACCTGTTCTACCTGAGGCGCAATAGTTGGCACTTTCTCGCGCAGAGGAGGTGGCGGATTCATTGAATGTTGGATAGCGATTTCGGTACCCGTGCCGCGAAATGGCTGTTCTCCGCTTAACCACTCGTAGACAACAACCGCGAGCGCGTACTGATCGCTGGCAGGCCGCGCCTTCCCCTGGAACTGCTCAGGAGCCATATAAGTGACCGTGCCTACAACTTCCTGTAATGTGCTTTGATACCCTGTAGACTGTACTACCAGGGCCGTCCCAAAGTCGCTGAGTAAAACCTCATTGTTGCGCCCCAACAACATATTTTCTGGCTTGATATCACGGTGAATAAAGTGCCGGTCATGAGCGTATTGTAATGCTTCTGCCACCTGTTTGACATAGGGTAGAACAGTTGCCAGGTTGATACGCGTGCCTTTGGGATGTCGCATGCGTAGATTGCCATTTAGCGCGTAGTCCATCACCATGAAGGGGATGTCTTTTTCTACATCAAAATCGAAGACGCGCACGATATGAGGATGAATGAGACCAGCGATAATGCGCCCCTCGTTCTGAAAGATTTCCACTTCTTCGCTGCTTACCAACCGCGCACGTAAAACCTTTATAGCCGCCTGGCTATTAAGCCGTATATGTTCGCCCAGGTACACTTCGGCATAACCGCCACTTCCAAGAAAATGGGTGAGCCGGTAGTTCCCAAGCTGTTGTCCTACAAGTTCAGGCATACTTTTTCCTTCTACTTTTTCCCTCACGTTTAAAACGTATGAATGAGCTATTATGGTGACACGTCTATTGTGAGTTGCGCGTGAGTTTCCGTATGCTCCCCTTGATATCAATGTGGCTGTATCAATGGGCGCAATGACGCCGGATTGTTGTGCCACGACCGCAAGTTGTGTGTTGTAGATATTCATTTGCCCCCGACGCAGAAGACGCAATTCATCCTCTGACATCAAAGCCAGCTCGTCGGTTATCTTCAAAGGCTCTCATGGCGGATTGCATCAAACGGCGATATATGCGGTGTTTGGCTCATTGTCGCTCCAATCGTGTATAATCTTTTCAGAAGTCAAGGCGCTATGGTGTGTATGGTGTGGCAGCTGGTTACACTGTAGCGCCGGGCTACACATTCACCTCTTCTTTTTTGCCTGTGCCCTTGCCCTGATCGCGCCTCTGCACAACATACCCTTCAACATCACTGAGCCTGTACTCATTGGTACGGCCATCAACCTTGCGAGCTTCTACCTCACCCTCGCGTACAAGCGTTCTGATGTAAGTATCTGGAATATCATCTCTGCCGCTGTTTTTCCTGAGGATAGCGGTCGCCTCTCGTGCGCTGACCCATCGGTCTATTTTTTTTCAACAAAACCCCTCGCAAGGTATATCTCCTATTCAGCGACTTTGGTAAATCGAAAGATACGAGGATCGACGAACTGGTCAAACTCGTCAGAGCTAGGACTCGAAAATTCAGAGACGATGGCTCCTTCCTCTCCCGATTGGAACCAGTGCCAGGTGTTCGGCGGGATCGTGTACTGGTCTCCAGGATGCA
>WNGG01005284.1_pt1 | contig 27943 bp, 22 predicted proteins | sample 5400661 | NCBI WGS metagenome assembly WNGG01 (sample SAMN13153372, study PRJNA577476) | soil metagenome | isolation source: 100 cm soil or saprolite under Garry oak tree replicate 1 | place: USA:California | collected 2016-06-15
ATCAGCAGCATATCTCCAAACCCGGCCACGACCGGGCAAACAGTCACGGCGAGCTTCAGCTGCACAGACCACGATGGAACTGTCACGTCGATCAGCGTCGACTGGGGCGATGGCTCCTCACCCGATAATCTAGCAGGCTCAGCAACCTCGGACACCCACGGTTACGCCAGCATGGGGACTTTCACCATAACGGTAACGGCCACTGACGACGCAGGCCTAACAGGGCATGTAACGGCATCCGAGACCGTTACGCCACCAATCATAACAACTGGTGATTTCTCGATCTCTGTTAACCCATCACGCATCGCAGCCTCTGGAGGATCCTCGCGCAGTGTTACGGTGGTGGTGCACAGCTTGAACAATTTCTCGGGCGACGTAAGCCTCTCCTTCACCATCACGCCCGTCTTCCCGAATGGTCCCGCGGGCATTCTTAGCAAGACAATCGTCACCCTCAAGGTCAACGCTTCGGCAAACGCGAAACTCACCCTTTCAACAACCAGCTCGACTCCCAGTGGATCCTACAACGTTACGGTAACTGGAGTCTCAGGTGAGCTGTCTCATTCAGACAGTCTAACACTGGCAGTCAGGGGCGGTTTCAGCATCCGAGGAGGATCCAACAACCTATCGATTGAGGCTGGTTCCGACGAGCATTTCAGACTGAGCATAAACAGCCGCGGCTTTAGCGGTCGGGTACTTCTCACCGCAAATCTCAGCCCATCCGACCATGACTCGCCCAGCATATCCCTAGACCACATCAAGGTCCTCCTTTCTCATTACGATTCAGCGAACGTCGTCGTGACAATCTCAACCGATGACAATACTTCAACGGGCACGTTCACTATCCTCATCATTGGAACAGGCCACGGCCAGACCAGCTTCTTCACGCGGACACTAACCATTTCCCCGCCCTCCAGCGACAATGACGACGACTGCTAGAGAATAGCCCCCTGGTTCTCCAAACAATCACTGGAAAGAATCCAGTCCTAAGAGAGGCCTGAGAACCTTTCGCTGCCTGAAAACAACAGGACCTATGTCTCCAAGAAAAAAATTTTAGGTGTCCAGAAAATTCGACCCTTGAATCTTTTTTGGCACCCCGGGGGTCCCCGAAAACCGCAGCCGGGCCAAGCATGAAAAACACGGCCCAAACCTTACAAGAACAGCCGAATCCTTCCATATTCGATATTCGAAAACAACCAAATTGGAGCTTTGACCAAGTCTTGTAATCCCGCCCCCGAGTCCCCAGCCCACCTGGCTTCGACATTCAACGTTTTTCTCAGTCGAAACCGTCCGCAGGCTTTAATTCTGCCCGCCACCAAGCCCCAGCCATCAAAGAGGATCAGTGCATGAAGGGAAACAGAACAGGACTCATAATCATAATACTACTATTCGGACTAGTCATCCATGGAGTGCTTCCTGCGAACGCAGGACCAGGCGCCAATTTCGGCATGGCTCCCCTACCCGCCTCACTTGACGTCCAAGCAGGAATGGCGGGGTCCTCCAACATCACAGTCACAAACATCAGTGCTGTTCCGAACACAATTGTCCTGTCGAGCAACAACACCTCTGTCTGTTCACTGAGCTCTCTAACGCTAGTCCTTAGCGCCTCCTCCTCGGAAAACTCAACACTAACCTGCCAGTCTGCGAGCCTAGCAACCCTTGTAGTCAACGTCACCGGCACGAGCGGGACCATCAACCACTTTGTCATCGTCACCTTCCACTTCAAAATACTCGTCAACCTGGACGCGAACAGCACTGGTCAAACAGACGTAGCAACACAGCCGTCCTGTCCATCGGCCCTGCCCTCACCAGGCTGCACAGCCCAGGCTAAGAGTTTCAGAATAGGAGCGGTACTGAACGCGTCCACGACCGTACCCGTTCCCACCAGTGTTTTTGGATGGCAGTTCCAAATCAACTACAACGCATCAGCTTTCGTACCCCAAGACGATCCGAGTGGGTCCTCCACCTACCCTGATGGTGCGCTGAGCACCGCTCTCTTCGGAAGCCAGATTACAGCAGGCACTGTTAACTGGGCTGCCAAAATTACCGCCAGTCAAGCCTTCGGCTCCTCCCAAATAACACACAACGTGGGCCCTTCAGAAGACGGAATCACTGTCTTCTTCACCATAATTTCCCCGAACCCCGCAGTAACCATATCAGCCAAAACTCTCCTCGGCAGCGTGAGCTTCGAACTGCTCAACAAACCCACCACCCCACAAACATTCACCGTCACAAACGTCCTCTTTTCAGACGCAGCCTCTAACCCGGTTCTCAACGTCACATCTGGAGCAGGAGTCTCAGAAACGATCAGCAACGCTCCACCTATAGCCCGTTTCACCGTCACTTCCCTCCCTCAGGGAGATTCTTCATGCACACCTTTCACAAGCTCGCCATGCACAGCTTTCGCCTTCAGGTTCATAGGCTCTTCGAGCAGCGACTCCGATGGTACAATCGCTGACCCTGCTGGATACTTCTGGGATTTCGGAGACGGAACCCAGGATCTCGCCACTCAAGGCTCCACAGCGATCCATGATTACGGAGCCCCGGGAACCATCGTCGTCACACTAAGAGTGCAAGACGACCAAGCTGCTACCGGCGCCGCGAGAGACTCTCTCGGCAACGTGATAGACAACACTCAACCGAGTCATGCATCGGTGACAGTGGTCGCAGCACTAGGCTTCACGATAACCGCCGATATCACAGCGCTTTCTATCGGGCCTAGTGACACGGGATCCATCGGCACTTCCACAATCAGGATGGTAGCTACCCAGCAGACCTCGGGAACCGTGAGCCTGTCTGCATCATCTAATCTATCACCATCCAACGCCCCCACATTCAGCTTCAACCCCGCCCAGGTAGTACTGCACCAGGGTGGGACGAACAGCTCCCTCCTCACCGTTTCCGTCGCCAACAATACCCCGCACTTCACATACAATGTGACCGTGTCCGCCCAACTCGGCCAGATTATCAACAACGTCACAATACTCTTGGTTCCCACAACTTTGACCGTCCAGCCGGGCGTCGTCAAAGGCGTTGCGACGGGGAACACGTTCACCATCAGTGTGGACACATCGGCGGCCAATCTCTTCGGCTGGCAATTCCAGCTAAGCTACAACAAAACTCTGCTCTCAGCCTCCACGTCGAGTGTCTCCTTCGGTAGCTTCTGGACCGCGGCCGCGTCGACACAACAAGCCTTTCTCATAAAGAGGGTCAACCAGACCTCCGGCACAATCTTGATGGCCGTAACCTTATTCGCCGGAGCCAAGACGTTCACTGGAAACGGAACCCTTGCCACGATCACGTTCACTGTCAAAACCGTCGGCATCACCGCGCTCGGTCTCTCTAGCGACTTCCTCATCAACGGTGTCGGATTAGGCCAGACCCTTGACTTCTCACCAAAGAACGGACTGTTCTGCAACAGCACATGCCTTGATCATGACGTGGCCGTTGAGAAATTCACCATAACACCTTCCACGGCAACCATTGGCGCAAATGTTACGTTCGATGCCACAGTTTCCAACATTGGGCTGAACACCGAGACTGTTCAATTGACATACTCTCTGGTCACTGGAGGAGGAACACCTCTCACCGCGAGAACATTCTCTCTCGCACCTGGAAACACGACCGATATCACTTACACCTACAGCACGAGTAATTCCATACCTGGAGCCTCAACGATCACAGTACACGTCGCCATTCTAGGCTCGTCGGACCTCAACCCTGGAAACAACGACTTGTCCACACAAGTAACACTCTCGACCGGAGCTCCACCCACTAGCATCCCATACGCCTACATAATAGCGGCAGTCGTTGGCGTGGCCATTGCAGCGGTAGCAATTATCATGCTACTGAGAAGAAGGTCGAGTGGCCAAACTCGATACCCGAAAAAACCTCCGCAGCCACCGGCAAGGGTTAAATAAAATCGGACCGGAGAGTTTGCAGATTTGCAGACAGCAAGGCCACAAAGCAACAGAAAGAAGATCATAATCGCAGTAATAGTGCTCGCGGTAATCATTGGCGGAGTTACAGGATACCTACTTCTGTCGAGAAACACTAGCGGAAACCAGGGATCCAACGACTTCTATTTGGCCGTTGTGGTAGGGGACCCCTTGAAACCGTTCGGTTCTTGGAGCAACCTCACGTCAAACAACAACCTTCTGCTCAACGGGACCTCAGTGCGGCTTGTCGTCTGGGCGCGTGCCTCCGGTTCTTTCAGCGACTTTGTAAAGGTCAAGCTTGCGACCCCGCCGGTCGGAATAACGTCAAAGTTTGTTATAGACACCCTCCACCCGCTGCCGGGAGCTCAAGGATCCCCGACTGGCCTCAACCTCACGGCCGCCGCCAACATTTCTTCTCACCAAGCCTTAACCAACTTTACCATAACAGGGACCAGCGTCGGTGGCTCGGTGAGCCACAACGTAACCTTCAGCCTGAGACTCCGATCGACGACGCTTTCAATAAGCCCGCCAGTAGTGCAGACGGATGGCGCGTCGAGCTCGATCTTCACAGTCAGACTCATGGTCACAGATGTGTACGATATGACTGGATTTCAGGTATACTTGAACTTCAACTCCACAATAATCGGGGTCCTGAATAACACAAACGGTCGACCTACCTTTGCCTCCGTGTTCTACCCGTCGGGCACGATCATCAATGGCACGCCATGCGATAATCTGACTCCCCCCTGTAATGGGTTCATAATTTTGAATTTCAGCAACTCCTCAAGTGTGCCTGGCCAGGGCCAGGTCGTTCTAGCACCAATCCTTCTCAGTCACCCGTGTGACCAGTCCTGCATCACTTCGCCGGCTCCACAGACATACAATCTGGCGAACATAACCTTCGTCTCGAAGGCAGGCGCACTGGGTGTAGCCCCAATAGTTCCGACCCAGGTGATTCTAACCGATCTTGTCGGTGGAGCCGTTGAAACTCTAATTCCCCACGTCATAGAAGGTTCAGTCGCGAATCTTCGCACAACTAGCACAGCCCTCTCATGCCTTCCCAATACTGTCACACCAGGCTCACAGTCGACGTGTATTGTCACCGTAACAGATACCTCCCCCGGGACTATGATACCGCCGACTGGGCTCGTCAGCTTCACCAGCAGCCAGCTGGGAACGTTCGACACTACCAGTTGCACGCTGTCCGCCGGTAGTTGCCAGGTCACTTTCACTCCTGAGAGCACCGGTCAGATAATAATCACAGCCACGTATGAAGGCGATTCAGCTCATTCCTCAAGTTCCCGACAGGACACAATTACCGCTAGCTCATAGTCACTCTTACCCTGTGCAAGGGAGGACCAACCCATTGAAATTCCAGTAGCTTACGATTTCAACCAAAAGATGTTCTCGTCAAGCAGTTGAACCTCAAGCTCAACCGTAAATCGGTTTCGTCGAATTGCTCACTTAATCTCACGCTTCACCGGGCAACCTCCGAATATCCAAGGCGGCCTTCTGGTATACAGTGTCATATCAATCTCGAAACTCTTATATGCGGTGCACCGGATACTCGCAACTTGAAAACGGAGTTTTGAAAATACGTTGAATACACTACGATATAATACGAAAATCAAGACTATACTAACACTTCCAATCCTGCTTATCTCTACTTTCGCAATTGTAGGGGTTCCTTCAATCCCATTAGCATTTGCACCCGCGGTAGCCAACGTTTACCTTTCCCCGGCAGTGATCACTGACACCTGCTCGTCGTCAGGCAGCGGCTGTACGAATGGGTATGGTGTCGGAAACGGCCTCCAGTACACCGTGACAGCGTCGGGTCTGGATTCTACCGAGAAAGTCTTCGCGTTCCAATACGAGATCCACTTTAACCCAGGAATACTTCAGGCTGTTCCAAACAACGTCACTACGTGCGCGGACAACTATGGGGCGTTCCAGGGGCTTGTTGACACCAGTAACGCGCTGCCCGTATGCAGCATTGACAATTCCAACGGAATAGTTTCTGTCGCAGTATCCTCTCTTGGTCCACAAGAGCCCTTGTCAGGAATAGCGCCGTTCACCATATCACTCGGACAAGTAACCTTCCAGGTCTCCGGACTTGGTAGGAGTGATCAGAGCCTCCAGAACGTAATCCTGCTACACAACTCAGGCGGCGGAATCCTGACAAACATCCCGACTACAACTGCCGATGCAGTCTTCTCGAACGTCGGATTCTTTGGCTTCGCGGACTTCCCGTGCGCAGCATCCACTCCATGCGGAACCATCACCACCCGTCAGGCATGGCCTGAGTCCACCGAATACTCGATAGCACAAGACAACAGTTTCACCCCGGGAATCTTGGACCTCTTCGCCAACGTGAACAGCACAGGAACACTGCCAGTTCTGGTATCCATACGCTTCACCTTGACGTCATCTGACTTCGGCACATTCGTCCGCCAGACTACGACACACCAGTACGACGCCGGACAAGTATCAGTCGTCCCCCAGTTCACAGGCTACAACCCAGTGATAGGCAGCATCGTAACTGTTGGCTCATTCTCAGCACTCGCACAGGTGTTCTACCAGCAGGTCAACCTTGACAATTCGCTAGGATCTCTAACCGCGGGCCCAACGATAAAGCAATTCCACTTCAGCATATTACCCTCCCTGCCAACGACCACCACAGTGTCATGCTCCCCGACAACCGTACAGCTCAGCTCGCTATGCACAGGAGTCGTCAGTTCAAGCGACCCAGTGTCGAAGCTGACCGGCTCTCTAAGCTTCTCGAGCAGTATGGCGGGAACCTTCTCGCCGTCAAGCTGCACAGTCGTCAAGGGCACATGCTCCTCCACCTTCCATCCGAAGGCCACAGGTAGTCACACGGTCACCGCCGCATACTCCGGCGATCTGACCGGTAATGGCGGCCACAGCGGAAGCAGCGGAACCACATCGCTCACCGTGACAGGACACAGCACATCCACAGTCGTAAGCTGCTCGCCAGGCACTGTAAACGCCCCGACGCGCACAACCAGCACTTGTACTGCCACAGTGACTGACACGTTCGGTACTGACACACCAAGCGGAACGGTAAGTTTCAAGAGCAGCAAGACAGGCACATTCAGCTCATCTAGTTGCGTTCTAGCCTCTGGAGCGTGCTCTGTTACATACACCCCAGCCGACAAGTCGACCGCACTCGGCACCGCTACAGTCTCGACCAGCTACTCGGGTGACACCGTCGGCGACGGTCACCTCATAAGCTCTGGAACTACCACAATCGCTGTAACAGGACATGCCACCTCAACCACAGTGTCCTGTTCGCCAGCGACACTCAACCAAAATGCCGTGACGACCTGCACAGTGAAAGTCAAAGACACCTCATCGACGCCCGTCAATATGACGGGAACCTTGGTGAGCTTCTCGCACACCAAGCAGGGCTCCTTCAGCTCAACCAGTTGCACACTATCGCCCATCTCTCTCACTACTAGCAGCTGCAGTGTTACCTTCACCCCAACCAACGCGCTCAGCACGTACACAATTACTGCAGCCTACTCGGGTGACACCGTCGGTGACGGTCACACACCGAGCTCTGGAACAACAACAATCACGACGAACTGACGAGACCTCTCATAACCCAATCCTTTTTTTCTAGTCTATCAGTGAATACCAGGTAGACATGAGAGTCACACGATGAAGCGAATTCTGTGCACGATCCTTCTCATCCTTCTCTCAACGTCCCTAGTTCCCCTGTCTAGCGCGGCGACCTTCGTCGTCGGGTCTCAAATAACTTCAAACAACACGCAGGCAAGCGCCGACCCGTCTCTAATGTACTATCATGAAAACAACACAGTCTGGGCTTTCTATAACATTCAGGGTCAGAACGGGAACTTCGACATTTTCTACAGAATTCTCAACCCGAACTGCTTACAAAGCGCTTGCCTCCTGATATTCTACCCCCAGCACCGTCTTACCAGCGGTCCCGGCAACAGCCAGTTTGAATCTGCTACTGAGACTGCTGATGGCACGGTCTGGGTGTTCTTCGGCTCCGACAGGACAGGAAGTCTTGGCATATACTACAAGACCTTCGATGGAGTAGCTTGGTCAGTAGACTCACAATTCACAACATGGAACGGGCTGGACACCCATCCCTCAGCATTAGCCACAAGCGACGGCAATCTATGGGTCGCTTGGGCCTCATCATTAACCTGTCTTCCAGGCTGCATAGGCAACATCGCCGTGCGCATCTTCAATGGGACAGCCTGGTCACCAATACAGAACGTCACTTCTTATGGGCAGGATTTCGAACCGTCTTTGTCCCAAGCAACAGACGGAACCGTTTGGCTGGTCTGGGCCAGAACCACAGGCTCGAAAGGCCAGCACGATATCTTCTACACAACCCTCGACACCAGTGGGAATCCAGATCCACCAATCCAACTGTCAACAGATGCAAGTGACGATTCGTGGCCTACAGTGGTAGGTGTTGCTAACAGTCCAGTAATTGCAGTTGTATTTGCCTCTAACAGGAACATGGTATTCGACCAGGGCGCCAACAGGAATCTTCCAGAGTACGACCTTTTCATGAAATACTCACTGAACAGCGGCGCCACTTGGTCCGCGGACTCTCAAATTTACCAGAACCCCACGACCAATCCCCCCCGGGTCGTTGACAACACAGAACCCATGGCGTTGCAATACTCACAAGGAAGGATCGGGATCGTATGGAAATCTGATCTTACAGGGGCTACCAACATATTCAGCATGAGCATAATGATGGCAGACGTGGGGATCACAGGCTGGTCGTCGCTCCAAACCGTGGTGGCACAGGGAAAAACCGTGAAGTTCAACGTGACCCTAGCAAACCACGGCTGGGAGCCCGAACTAGTCAGTCTCACTCTTACCGCGAACGGGACTCAGGTAGGAAATCCAGTGCAAGTAAATGTCCCGTATCAGGGAACTGGTCTTGCAAGCCTTGTGTGGAACACAACAGGCTTTGCTAGAGGCAAATATGTTCTGACAGCAACAGAGGGCAGTTTGGTTGGTGAGAGTAACTCAACGAACAATACGCTCAGCGCAACTGTGACGGTTACAATCCCCGGTGACGTGAACGGTGATCGGACTGTCAATATCCTCGACCTAGTCGCTGTGGCGATCGGATTCAACAGCAGGGCAGGCGGCCCAGGTTACAATCCTAATATTGACGTGAACCAAGATGGCGTCGTAAACATACTTGACCTAACATACGTGGCAACCAGGTTCGGCAACACTGGCTAAAATCAGGCGGCGATTCGCCAATGTCCAAATTCCGCCCATCGTCCCCCTGCAGCCATCTCAGTATATCTCAGTAGAGCCCCTGATAACAAGAGCAATTTTCGGCTTCTAAGTTTCGGATAACCTTATATGCAGTACGGTCCGCACGTAGCAAACGAAGAAAAAAGTGAACAAACAATGAACACTAAACTAGCTTCAAAATCAATGCTAATGATTGCAATAACACTTCTCGGAACTCTCGTAGTAGCATCCAATGTTCGACCCGCAGGTGCCGACATCGGTCTGAAAAAGGCCTATGGTCCAAACATCGGCCAGAGCCAGCCTTACGAGCCTGTCGGTCCCTGGATCGACGGCGTTCTCGTCCCGGCTTACTTGACCACCCAGGATGTTGAGTGGACTCAGCTCCAGTCTGGTGCCATAGACGTTTACGACTGGGCTATGCGCAAGAGCCAGTTCGACCAGTACACTCTAAACGGCTGCATTGCCGCGCCTGACGCTCCCGGCGGAAAGGACGGCTGTCCAGCCGGACAGGGCAAGATCCAGAACGAGATTGCCCTTGCGAACATTCAGGCACTGGACAAGTACGAGATCGACTTCCAGAACGCAAAGTTCCCCAGCAACGTGCAAGCCTTCCGTTGGTCTATCGCATGGATTACCGACAAGGAAAGCTTTGACACGAACCAGCTGGGCGGCTTCGGAGCACCCGACTACACTGCCATCGCATGCCCGATCCTCTGCCAGGCTGTAGCTCCGCTCCAGTTGGTTGACCCGTCGTTACTGTCAACGACCGCGCTGTCTAACCATGTTTACGGTGCGGGCTTGCCAATCGCGAGCCGCATCGCCACGGCCAATGCTATCCTGGACGCTGCCGGCTTCAACGTTGGAGGCGGTGGTGTCCGGGTGAACAATAGGCCGGGCTGTGCAAGTGACCCTGGTGGCTGCGGTGCTGTCTTGACACCGTTCTTCTACGTAAGAACGGACGATCCTGAGCGTCTAGCTCTGGGACAAGTAGTCAAGACACTAATGGCAGGCACCTACTGCATTACGGCTATCGCTTGTGGTGCAGCTGGGAGCGGTCTTGCAATTCAGATGGTTGCAGGCTGCACTGGCAACTCGGGACCATACCCGTACGCGAACAACTACTGTGAAACAACACGGTCTCAGTTGAGGACTAACGTGTTCTTCAACTTCAACTACAACATGTACACCGCCGGATGGGGTCTAGCGCGCGACCCGACCTATCTGGACGATCTCTACGACTCTAGGTTCATTACTCCAGGCAATACTAACTACGTGAACTTTGCTGACCCGGTCTTCGACACTGCAGCTCGTGCCTTGAGAGCAGCCACAACCGTCTCCAACGCCATCTCAGCAGCTCACGCTGCAGAGATCGAGTACAACAATTCACTGCCGGTTATCGAAGTCTACACTCACCAGGCTCCATACGCCTACAGACTATTCCACTCAGACCCTGACCCGACACTGAACGGTCTACCTTGGGAACAAAGTTCATTCATACCATTCACCGGCTTAGGCTACCACAATGGCTACACATGGCTGAACGCGAGGCTCGAAGGAGCGCCAGTCCACGACCCCAACCATCCAGTAATCCTCAAGTGGGGCTGGAAGACTGACATTCTAGACAGGCCCAATCCTATCGACAGCGACTTCGTCTGGGACGCTCAGGCATTTAGCCTAACCTATGACACGTTAGGTTCGGGTGCGAGCGACGATCTAAGCTTCTCGGGTGACCTACCATGGATGGCATCCCTACCTGTAACCAGGACAATCGCCTCAGGCGCCTCCTTCCCTGACGGGACAGTCTGCACTATGTTAGGTTCAGCATACTGCTCGGGCGCGACAGTCCAACAAGCTTCATCTCCCCGGCATACATTCACGTCCAGAACGTTGTGACCGGAAGGTCAAACCCTGCAGCGATCGACCCTGCGACGGGAGCAGCGATGTCCACAGAGCCCCTCCGGTTCCTCGTTGAGGAACGGAACCAGGCAGTCTGGGACAGACACGACATGGCCGGAACAATAGTGGAATCAGTCCAGCACTGGTGTATAGAGCCTCACGGCACTTGGGCCGGAGTCGGTGGCGGTAGCTATACGAGCGCCGCCTGCAACCCCGCCTGGCCGAGCGGCTTCCCCGACGTCAACGTTAACGTCGTAGGAGTCGGAAACGGAGGTGGAGCTGGAACTGATGCCTTCGGAACTGGCGCACCAGCCGCTGTCGACATGGGCTCGTACGCCTTCGTGTACGACTCCCAAGCCTCTTCAGCAAGCGCCGGACCTATGCTCTTCAGAACACGCGCTTCGCCCGGGGCATATCTGCCAGCACCATACAACCAACTCCACGGATGCTCACCAACATCATCCTCGGCACCCTTCCTCCCAGCACCCTACACAGGATGCGCTCCTCAAGACGGCTACTTCACCAACCTCCAGAGTTCAACGGCGACAATACTGCCATCTTCGTACGACACAGGAGCTGTGTCAGGTAGCTCGGCGACATTCTCCGGAAGCGCCGCTAACATTGCCATATCCGACAGTTACTCTGGCTCGATAGCGTGCTCTGCAGCATGCAACCAGGGTACGACCACGTCCATGACAGTGACGGTCACCAAGGTCTTCCGCGGTGTCACTCTGATACTCACTGCACCAATGACCTATGGCGGAGCAGCCAACCCCGAATGGAGCACGGGACACCGATGGTTCGCCTGGGCTCCGGCTTGGGGCGTCTGGTTTGGCTTCGAAGCAGAGGGCAATTGGCAGATCATCGCGGGTAGTCCACACTTCATCGGACACGTAGAAGAATACCAAGGCATCAACTTGTGGTTCATGTTCTGGTTGGCAGGCAATGTCAACTGGATATGCCTAGCCACATACCCGTCTTGCGGAGGAATCGACACTGGCGGACCTCTACCAGCACCGGACATGGTCGTCAACATCGTTGACCTCGCCATCGTGGCGTCCCACTTTGGTCAAACCCCAGGTCTCGGCGGCCGATACGGCTCGCAGGCATGGGACATATCCGGTTCCACAGGCGCTCCCGACGGCACGGTGAACATCTTCGACCTCACAAGGGTAGCAATCCACTTCGGACAGAGCTTCCTCGGCGGAACAGACATCGGTGGAGGAACAGTAGGCAGCATGCCTGGCTGGATGTTCGACGGAGTACCTAACGCAGCCAATCCAGCTGTCTCAGGTCCATACCTCTACCCTGACATAGGCGAAGACTGCAACAGTCTAGCCTGCCCATAGCAATAAGGCAAACCCCAAATACTCTCCCCCTCTTTTTCTTATTCTTATGTTCAGCGGTGCCGCCGCCGTTAAAGAACACGTCAAGGATCGTGCGTAAAAAGTGGGGCTCAAAACTTTCATCCTTAAGAGGTTCGCGTACACACTCGTTCTGATATTTTTTGTTCTCACACTGAACTTCGTCATTTTCGAACTCATTCCGGGCGAAAACGGTGTCATTGAGAACCTAATCGGATCAGGAAAGGTGTTTCCACCTGATACAGTGAAAAAACTCGAGGCACTATACGGACTAGACCAGCCTCTCGACGTAAGATACGTCAAGTACCTCTACAACATGGCTACGTTGCAGTTCGGAGACTCGTTTAGGACAAGTGCGCCAGTCATACATGACATGGCGGGATTTCTTCCCAACACCTTAGTTCTTCTAGGAGCATCGACTATTCTCTCTATCATAATCGGCATCGGCTTAGGAGTTCTAAGTGCTCACAAGAGAGGTGGAATACTCGACAGTACCTCAGTCGTCGCCTCACTTACCACCTTCTCGCTCCCCACATTCTGGATGGGTCTACTTGCCATAGCGGTTTTCTCTTACGAATTCGGATGGTTCCCGGCCGGGGGAAGACAACCTGAGAACTGGACTTACCAAGGAATCCCCTCCAATTTTGGAACAGTACTCTTTACCAGAATTCACTACGCCATTCTCCCGGTCACAGTTCTTACCCTCTTTCAGTACGGCTTCTACGTACTGCTCACACGAGCCACCATGATGGAGGCTTTGACTGAGGACTACATTACAACAGCCAGAGCCAAGGGTCTCCCCGAAAGAACGGTTCTTGCAAAGCACGCGTTGAAGAATGCTTCCCTCCCCTTGGTCACTTCAGTTGCTTTGGCATTTGGAAGCATTCTGGGAGGTGCCATCATCACAGAGACTGTGTTTAGATGGCCCGGACTGGGCCTATGGACGTTCAATTCAATACAGTTCAGAGACATACCTGTTCTCCAGGCCATATTCTATCTCGGAGCTTTGGGGATCATAGTCGCCAACTTCATAGCGGATATTATCTATGGACTCATAGACCCGAGAATAAAGTACAGCTAGATCCCTGAGAGGTCCAGATATCCTTGCGAAAGGCTTCGCTCGCGTTTCAGTGGAAGAGGTTCAGAGGTTTCCTAGGAGAGCTTAGGAAGAGCAAACGCTCAGTGCTTGGCCTTGCCATTCTAATATTCTACGTTGGTTTCGGCATCGCAGCTCCACTTCTGACCCCTTACGACCCACTGAACAGCGAGTTTCTTGCTGGAGAGCAAGCTCATCCGCTTTGGTGGCGAAGCCTACCAGGGGGATCAGCCCTCAGCGAGAACCAACTTTTGCTTGATCATCCAGGCTTCACAACCCCATCTAGCTTTGACAGTCAAGGTTGGAACGCATCGAGTAACCCGGCTCAGAGTTTCGCCATCAGCTATAACGCTACCGAGTCAATCCACTTCAGGACGATTTCAGCGCAATATCCCGGAAGCGAGGAAGTTGTCTACTCTCGAGCGGCTAGTGATCCAATCCCGCCTTCTCCGGGGGGCAACATAACTATTTCCAAGAGCTTTGTATGGCCATACACCGGACCCCCCAAGAGATTCGCCGGGTTCCTGCAACTGGCGCTGGACGACCTCCGAGGAGTAGGGTCGATCGACATTCAAGCTTTCATTGCACGGGAGGGGACTCCGCTCAAGATCTGGGAGACAAGCCTGACCCAGAGCTCTCTGGGGAATCCACTGATTCCTACATTTGCACTGGACTCGTATGGCGCGGAGATCAAAGGTATCTTCGGACCAACAGTGGACCCGGCCAATTTTATCTTCTTGGACAAGGGAACCTACACGTTCGGAATTCAAATAGTGATACCCGACCAGAATCAATCTGCAAATGTCAGTGTCAAGCTGTTCCTTAACGGGCTCAATCTTAGACTATACGGGACCTCTTGGGGACTGCTAGGAACTGATCAGTATGGAAGGGACATCTTCACACAACTCGCCTGGGGAACAAGAATTTCTCTCATCGTCGGACTCGTCGCGAGCGCACTGGCAGTTGCAGTGGGTCTTGTAGTAGGCCTCATCGCGGGCTACCTCGGAAAGGTGGTTGATGAAATTCTAATGAGAAGCACAGATCTTTTATTGGTCTTACCTGGTCTTCCCTTGCTTATCGTCCTCGCCGCTCTCCTCGGTGCTTCCATCTGGAACGTCATTGGGGTTCTAGGACTTTTAGGATGGCCAGGATTTGCTAGAATTATTCGCTCCCAAGTTCTCTCCCTGAAGGAGAGAGCCTTCATCGAAGCGTCTAAAGCTGCTGGCTCAGGCGTTTCTCACATAATTACGAAGCACGTGATCCCCAACGTCATGGGCTTGACATACGTCAGCTTGGCTACAGCAGTACCGACGGCAATCGTCTCCGAGTCAGCATTGGCCTTTCTAGGCTTTGGGATCCTACAGTAATATCTTGGGGAAGAATGCTTTTCGACGTCGAAACCAATGGTGCAATAAAGAGCTGGTGGTGGGTTCTCCCGCCCGGACTCTCTATCGCACTACTGTCCATGTCGTTTGTCCTGCTTGGTTATGCTCTGGATGAGATTCTCAACCCCCGGCTGCGAATGCGACGCTAGTTCAGGTCCAGTCTTTCCGCCAGCATACTGCCTAGTATACCCCCTGCGAGGACAAACACTAGAGTGAATGGGAAGAGGGCCTGAAAGACGTTAGTCAGCGCTTTTTCTTCCGCGGGCTGTTCCAACAATGGTCCTGTGAGTCCAAGCGTTACGGGCAATGCCAAGACCACTCCCACAATGACCCCCGACAGTACGAGGGTGGCAAAGAACCCCACGACCGCATTTTCAAGCTCGCCTATAACAAGTCCTGAGAAAATGCTCGCGAGAAAGATGAGCCCCCAGTCGAGTGGTGAGAGGCTCGGGGCTCCGAAGAGTCGTTGGAGAATTATGGCGCTGACGATTCCGGCCCATGCTGGAACCACTAGCGCCAATCGCGCCTTGTCGATCATTGTTCAATATCTTTAGTCTTGACATGTTAATTAACCGCTCCTCGGCTCAGACATCTATGTTGCTGAATCGGCGGAGGCTCGCAGCATTGGCTCTCGTAGCTCTCGCCGGGGCCGCTTGGGTCTATGTCATGCCCGGCCTACTCAACTATCTGTACTACTATCAGGCTCTTGGCGGGCTGCGGGTTGATGTGAGTGGAATGACCATGAGTAATTCTTCTTCAAGTTGGACTTTTAGCTTCGAGTTTCTCGTCACAAATCCATCACCGTATGCGGGCCTCGGTGTTGTGTCGGTCGCCTACCAGGCAAGGCTTCCTGACGACCCCCTAGCCGGTGCGCTTGGAGTAGGCTCGGCCAGCCCGGGAGTTATTATCGGACAATACTCAGAGCTACGCGTTCCTGCCACCTTCCAAGTGACTGGTCCTGCCCTAAGTTCGTTGCAGGAGGTGTGCAAACAGAATACTAGCATATCTTGGAGCATAGAAGGGAGCTTAGGTCTAGACACTAGAGATGGGATCTTTTCGCATCAGTTCCAGATACCTATAATAGCGCCCTGCTGAGCCATTCCAATTCTGTTTAGCGGGCAAACCTTATTTTGACGAGGCCGTTTTCCTGCGCTAAGGACGCCGTTAATGCCAGTCTTGGAGGTCGACGGTCTCAAAACGTACTATAAGACTTTACGTGGAGATGTCAAAGCTGTTGACGATGTCAGCTTCAAGGTGGAAAAGGGGGAAGCGCTAGGGATAGCGGGCGAATCTGGGTGCGGGAAAACAACCTTGGCGCTATCGATTCTGAGGCTCCTGCCGTCAGGAGGGAAGATCGTCGGTGGAAGAGTAGTGTTCGATGGGACAAGCTTGGGCGACCTGACGGACAACGAGTTACGAAAGCAGGTAAGATGGAAAGGAATATCACTAGTTTTCCAAGGAGCAATGAATGCTCTTAATCCAGTCTTCAAAGTCGGTGATCAGATAGTGGAGGCGATTCGTCTCCATGAGCCAGACGTTTCAAAGGGAGACGCCTGGGAAAGAACGAGAGGGCTGTTCGAACTCGTTGGAATAGAGCCTGAGCGCTCGACCAATTACCCCCACGAGTTCAGCGGCGGAATGAAACAAAGAGCCCTTATCGCAATGGCACTTGCTCTAAGTCCGAAGTTATTGATAGCTGATGAGCCCGGCACCGCCCTAGACGTGATCGTTCAGGCACAGGTTTTGAAGTTGATGCGAGAATTGAAGGAAAAGCTGGATCTGAGCATGATTCTTATCAGCCACGATTTGTCAATTCTCGCGGAGACCTGTGATAAGTTGGCCGTGATGTACGGGGGAAAGATTGTGGAGTATGGTAGTGTCTTCGAGGTTTTCAAACAACCTTCGCACCCATACACACAGGGTCTTTTGGGCGCATTTCCAAAGGTCACTGGTCCTAGAACAAAGCTGAGTTCTGTTCCTGGCTCTCCTCCGGATTTGCTTGATCCTCCAGTCGGCTGCCGTTTCAACCCTCGATGCCCATTCGTGATGGACGTCTGTAAGAAGGAAGAGCCTCTCCTTCAGAAGGTCGGTTCTGAGGAACACGAAGCAGCCTGTTGGCTGTACCCGAAAAAGTGATTTGATGGAAAGCGAAACGTCATCTGACATCATAGTTGAGGTACAAGGCCTCACAAAGCATTTCCCGCTGAAGACAGGTCTGCTGAAGAGCCTTGTCTCGAGAGAGGAGATCTCAGTAAAAGCCGTTGACGGGATTTCTTTCGGTATCCGAAGAGGAGAGATTTTCGGGCTAGCAGGTGAGAGCGGAAGTGGGAAGACCACGACCGGAAGACTGCTTGTTCGTCTGCTTGAGCCAACCGACGGCAAGATTCTCTTTGAAGGTAAAGATATCTCACGAATGACCGACAGGGAATTGAAACCTCTGCGTCGGCGAATGCAAATAATCTTTCAGGACCCTTACGAATCCCTCAACCCGAGGATGACGATCAAGGAGATCGTAGCCGAACCTCTCAGAGTGCAAAAGATCTGCAAGACTGAGGAGGAAGTGGAGGAGAGGGTCAAGGCTACCCTGCAAGATGTGGAACTAGTTCCACCGGAAGAATTCTTGTTTCGGTTCCCTCATGAGATGAGTGGGGGACAGCGACAAAGGGTTGCTGTTGCAAGAGCATTTGTTCTTCGGCCCGAGATAATCGTAGCCGATGAGCCAGTTTCAATGCTTGATGTCTCAATCAGGGCAGAGATTTTGAACCTGATGCTTAGTCTGGTCCAGAAGTATGATGCAAGCTTTCTATTCATCACCCACGATCTTGCAGTTTCACGTCACATCTGCGATGACATCGGAATAATGTATCTAGGACAGCTCGTAGAGACGGGGCCCACGGACAAGGTCATCGGGAACTCTCTCCATCCGTATACTCAAAGCTTGATTGCGGCAGTGCCAGTCGCTGATCCGTCTAGTAAGAGAACTGGAGAGGTCCTAGCAGGTGAGATCCCTAGTCCAATAAATCCTCCACTGGGTTGCAGATTCCACACTCGCTGCCCGTACGCCCATACACGCTGTACAGTCGAAGAACCGCTACTGCTTGAAGTTGAGAAAGATCACCGAGTAGCTTGCCACTTGTATGATGGGACTTTTTCTCAATAATATAGTCGGTTGCCCGCTGAAATAAGGAAGGGGGTACTCAAGCTTGAGTCCGCAGACGCGACAAACGGTCCTTCTGGTTATCGTTCTGCTATCCACACTTTTCCTACTCACTGTGAAAGAGGCAGCGGCCGACTATACTGTATCTATCAGAGATAGCTCTGTTTCGGTGTCGATTGTGACGATATACGATCAAAACTTGACTATCGCTCCAGCATACACTCTAGCTCTGTCTGGGACAAACGCTTCAGATGCACAGGCGCTGGTCACATCGGCTCTCAACGCCACCCTCAAGGGAAGCTACGCCAAGGATCTCAAGATAACTTCCACCTCTACAGGGAACGTGACGCGAACCACTATCACTTTCGACGTGGAAGGGGTCGTTACATCAACACGTGACACAGTGAGGTTTAACATGGATTGGAAGTCATTTAAGGTCAGTGGCGATATTGTCGCCGCAGGTATCTCCATCAACAATGTGGGCAGGTACCTTGCCAAAAGCCTCGTCCTGAATCAACTCTCAAGCTCAGTAATACAATGGAGCTATTTCGAAGATGGCGCTCCAATCACATCTGCTCAATCTGCTGGCACCGCTGCATCCTTCCAGATCCTAGACTTCTCCAAGCTCTCTGACCCTGTCTCCTCTTGGTCCCGCAGCTTCACGATTCAAGGTGGGCTAGCAAGCGCGTTTACTCGTGCCGAGAAGCATAACTTCACTGCTCGCCAATCCATCAACGAGGGCGGGCAACCCATCACGGTTGTAAGAACAGTGTATTTGGCGGGATTCTCCCACAGTGTTCGGATCGACGTTGCAGGTTCTGCCACGGCAATAGGGAACAGGATTCTCATCGAGCGGGGCAGCTCAGCAGTAGTTACAATGCTAGCCCTGGTAGTATCAATTCCGCTGGTTGGCGTTACAGCGTTTCTCGTTGAGTGGAGGACAAGCAAGGCTGAAAGCGGTCCACGTTTTCAGCGTCGTCGCAACCCTCGAAATATAGTTTGAAAACAATCCTTTCAAGCCGACAACATCGCAATCCTTTTTCGATATGCGACGACTTTGCAGTGCGGAAATCCTAAAAGCGTCGTGGAGCACTCAAAGGCTGGCTGGGCAATTCATTGGGCGAAGCTATCTTCTTCAAGTGTCCGAAGTGCGGGGCTCGTTTCTCCACAACGAAGACTTTGCTGGAACAGGACAGGTACGCAAAGGCTATGCTCACAAGGCCCTTGTTCGGAGGACTAATATCGCCACTGGCCTCCGTTCCAAAGTGTACGCAGTGTTCTACAAAACTCGAGAGGATTTCCGAAGAGGAGTTTAACGTCGACCAGGAAACTACGGAGAAACCACCTTAACACGGGCGTCGTTGGCTGAGGCTTGGTCTCTACCGGGACAAGCGTTGTGTGAAGACTTGGGTCCACGCTGCCGGAAACTCAAATCGTGTGAATCAGGTGTAGAAGGAAGAATATTCCTGCCACGATCAGAAAGGCGATCGGTAGGGCGGCAATACTCCTCAGGGGGAAGTCCCAGCCTTCGAAGTTTCTAGAATATCCGGTCTTCTCAATTACTGCCACGGCTCCTATGATTACGGTTGCCCATATTGCTATGAAATAGATTCCGAACATTCCTGCGCCACCTAGCGCGTATGCGAGGTAGAAAGTTAGATAGGCTCCTAAACCTCCTGCCGGGGCTAGGAAGAATATGAAGAATCCGGGCGATGAGATGAAACTCATTACACGGTTGACATGTGTAGAGACAGCTCCAGCGATTCCTTGAGGTCTTTCCCGTTTTCGCCAGAGTTCCTTGCTAACCGGTCTCCAGAACCCTTTCCGCCATTTGCTTGAAGCGTCTTCGAGGCGCCTGTTGTCTGATTCACCGGACTCGGAGCTGCTCATCGGTCAAGTCGGGAACAAAATCGCCCTTAAGCTTATCGATTTAGTAACCAGAAACCGATGCAAGCTGGATTAGCGCTGTCGTGAATCGCACCAAGATTGAGGCAGTCTCTGGTCTCTCTACAAGACGCTTAACCGTCGTTTCGGCGGTCTAAGCGACTCTGCGTTCCCGTTTAGATAATCGTGGTGCGGGGGGTGGGATTTGAACCCACGAACCCCTGCGGGACAGGGTCCTAAGCCCTGCGCGTTCAAACCCAAACACGGGCTCTTTGACCTGGCTTGGCAACCCCCGCTTGGGGGGCGATAGAACTACCCGGTTTGATAAGGCCTATCAATCAAGGATCTGGGGAATCTGATTCAGCCGAGAGGCTTCGAGTTCTCCCATAGATATTCGAAGTAGCTCTTGCCAAAACTGACAAGGCCTAGGTGGTCCGATGAAATAGCAAGAGATAAGCCCTTTTCCGGCTCCTCTCCCAACAATAAAACGATCCTGCTTCCATCCGATATCAGCCCGCCTCCGAACATCTGTTCTCTGACCCGAATTTCAGCCAGGCCTTTCAGCGGCCTAAGAGATTCCCTGTTCGCTCCATCTGTGACCATCACCGATACGCGAACGCCCTTGTCTTTCAACCCTGCAAGCATTTTCGACGCGACAGAGAAGACCGCCTCGGGCACCACAGGCATGGCGACCAGCAGCTCGCTGTGGGTTCTCTCGAGGGACTCTCGAATCTTGTCTAGGATATTGTTCTGGCCCCTTACGATCCAGATGTCGGGGCGCTCTTTCACCCCCCTCTTCTCGAACAAGGGTTGAAGCTCCTCTAAAGCTTCACCCTGGCTGGTTCTCAGTGTGTTCTCCACGCGCATCCTGGATGATTCCAACGCGAGGGATGGTGCCTTCGGATAGTACTTGCTTGGCCGGCCCTGCTCCGACTCAACCCAGCCTTTGCGCTCGAGATTCCCAATGATCTCATAGATCTTCGAGTAAGGAATCGACGCGACCTTGCTCAGCTCACTAGCAGGCATAGGACCAGCCTCGACCAATGCCACGTACGCCTTCACCTCGTACTCGGTCAATGCGAAATCCTTCAACGCTCGCCTAGTCTTGTCAGATACCGACAATCCTGACCAACGCCACCACAAGCAGAAACGGCCACTAATGAACTAGAAAGCTCGCCCATCATCGAAGCAGACTGTAAATACCATCCTGACCTATCAACTAGCATCGAGAGACGAGGAATACTGATCGTGCTTGACAAGCCCCGACTAATCGAAGGACTACGGGAAGTTCTGGACCCAGAGATAGGGATCAACATAGTCGATCTAAACATGGTCCGAGACATCGTCATCGACGATGGAAAAGTCAAGGTAACGATCGCGCTGACAGTCGCACACTGTCCACTCGCCAAGACCCTTCAAACGGATGTTGAAAAAGCGTTGAGAAAGATCAGTGGCGTTAATACCGTCACAGTCGATACGACTGCGATGTCGCGGAAAGAGCTTGAAGACCTCAGAGTCCAGCTTCAGGCACGCGCAACACGACAAGCCAGTCCTCAACACGCTTCCAATGTTGGACCTGGAATCGACCGTCTCGGCAAGAAGCGGATACGCAACATCATCGCCATCATCTCTGGAAAAGGAGGAGTTGGCAAGTCATTCGTCACAAGCATGCTCGCCTCCGAACTCCGAAGACAGGGCTACGAAGTAGGAGTACTCGACGCAGACCTAACAGGGCCCAGCATCGCCAAGATTCTCGGAGTAACCGAACGCCCACGCAAGAACGAGGCTGGAGCCATTGAACCTATACGGACCAAGACAGGCATCAAGGTCATGTCGATTAACCTCGTCCTTGACGACCCGACGATGCCAGTAATCTGGCGGGGTCCAATAGTTAACAGTGTTATTCGTCAACTATACGGAGATGTTGAATGGGGAGACCTGCACTATTTGCTCGTGGACTTGCCCCCGGGCACGAGCGACGCTCCCCTCACCGTCTTCCAGTCAATTCCCCTCGACGGAATCATAGTAGTCTCGTCACCGCAAGAACTCGCTTCGATGATAGTCACAAAGGCGGTCAACATGGCCAGGAAAATGGACGCGCCAATCGTCGGTCTAATCGAGAACATGACTTACCTGAATTGTCCGCACTGCGGTGGTAGGATAGACCTTTTTGGAGAACCGGTGGGAGCCAAATTCGCTGAAACCCTCGGAATACCATTCCTAGGAGCGGTCCCCCTCGACCCTAACATTCCGCGGCTCTCAGATCAGGGAAGCATTGAGACGTATGCCAGCCCCGTATTCGTAAACGTTGCAAATGAACTCCGCCAGAACTCAGTAAAGCAAGTAGAACAACTAACCCAAGGACTGCCGATAGCTTGGGGAACCTAAAGCTCCCTATTGGCTCGTGACATATATTAATGGTCAAGCACGTATACTATGCAGAGGATTCTAGGCTGGAGAGCTGGCACATCTGAACAAGAAGAAGGGAAACTCCCGAAGGGCATCAAAGAGACCGACCGGCAAACCGAAGAAATTAGCCAAGAAAGAGAAACCGGTCGCTCGTCAGCTCAAGCCTCCGAAACCTGCAGAACCCGTCTCACGTGCTCCAGCAAAGGCGGCTCCAGTTCAAGTCCCTCCTGGAGTAGTGAGAGAGAAACCCAACTTCAAGATCATGATTGAGAGAATTCACGGTGGAACAGTCGTCGGCGACCTAATGGTTGTTTTTCCTAGGACTAGAGATGTTCTCAAGAAGTACGGGCTTAACCTTGAGGTTGATGAGGCAGGAGACATTTACATGAGTCTCGAGGCATTTGCGGCACTGAAAGGTCTCAAGACTGAATTGTTCATCCAGGAACTGGAAGCCGCATCGAAGGAGCCGCCCCCGACACCAGGCGTCCCACCTCTGCCCATCCAGACAGTCGCCTAGATTCCGAAGTCGATATTGCTCCGGGGAGAGCAACGCCAGAATGAATCGATGACAAGAATGGCTGGCAATGTGTTGTAGACCTTGGAGGCTAGAGCGCATATCTTGATCAGTGGAAGAGTGCAAGGCGTACTCTTCAGGAAAGGGATGACCGATCGAGCGAGATACTTGGGGGTCGGGGGATGGGTTCGAAACCTCCTAGACGGTCGCGTCGAGGCGATGGCCGAGGGAGAAAAGTCTAAGGTCGAGGAGCTGTTGCGATTCTGCAGGGCTGGCCCTCCCGGGGCAAGAGTCGTCAACGTGGACGTAACATGGTTGGAAGCCGCGGGGGAATTCCGAGGTTTCAGAATAACACACTGAGCTTGTTCAATACTCGCATCTCGCGGTTTCGTTGCCAGGGTCTCTTCGCGAGGGCCCGGAGCCGGTTGTCTCCTCTGGCAAAAGGTAAAAGAAACCATTCGGGCGGCATGAGACCGCTCCGGTGGTGTAGCCCGGTTTAGCATAGCGGCCTTTCGGGTTCACCGAGCGAGGAAAGCCGTTGATCGCGGGAGGCTTGGGCTGACCAAGCCCGCGAATTCGAATCCCGCCCGGAGCACCATAATCCACACTAGATGGGCCATGCTTAGATTGAACTGCGGATCGTTCCTTGGCGGAATAGGAGACTCTTCATGTGTTAGGGTTTCTGTTCCGTTTCGGGAATTTCGTAGTACTTTCGAGCGATCGCTACTGCCTCGTCAGACCTTTTCGTTATCACGCGATACTCAGGCCTCGCATCCCCTGCGAACACAGAAGCTTTAGTGAAGTAATTCCTCACTCCCTCAGCATCTCCTTTCCAGAGAGACATGCATCCGGCGACCCTGTATCCAACCTCAGCTTTGAGCCGGTTTCCTTTCATCTCATAGTCCTGTGCTTCGCTGAGGACTTTTTCTATTGGAGAAACAATCTTCTTAGGGTCTAAGAACAACAGGCGCGAAAGCGCTGAGTACATCTCCTCGTCTGATCCGCTCAGATCCCGGAGGCGTCCCCCTACCGTTACTAAAGGCCCATTCGGCTGCGGAGCGGCCGTTTTCTTCTTCTCCCTTCCAAACATTTGGACTGCGAGACCTCTAGACTGGTTTCCTCCTTGTCAGGCAACCATTTAAGAATTCATCCCTCGACCCATCGGTCTAACGTAGCGTCGAGGAGCAGCAGAACGGTTCCATGAGCGAGGATGACAGATACATACGCAAGAAGGAAGCAAGGGAGAAGGCTAGGAAGAGGAAGCGCGGACCCTATCGCAAATCGTCAACAAAGGGCAGAATCATCAAGTACTAAAAAACGCTGGTTATTGACACTCGGCTATTAGGGCCAGACTATGGGTCGATTGGGATTGTTCTATACTTTGCATAACTAGCTGGGTCAATCGTCACGGTTTCGGTGCATCCGTGATGTCCGAAACATATTGTGCAGTGCGCGACATCCCACGCGGGGTCAACATGATGACAGGTTTCACACATGAGTCCTAGCGCTCGTATGTCTGTAGAAGCTTGACAGAAAGCTTGGGATACTACCAGGGGGTTGACCTCCTTGGACAAGGTCGCCGCGATTGAATTGCTGATCTTGTGGACTTCAGGGGCCGACTCAAGCTCAACCGCTTCACCGCGAATCAAGTGTATGTACTTGCTTACCGCTGCTTGTGTCACGCCGAGCCTCTTCGCGACAATCTCCTGTTTCAGTCCATAATCTTCAATGAGTTCACGCGCAACCATCGCGCGGAGGGCTGGGATGACGGATTTTGCCGCGACCTCGCAGGGTATAATCATTAATTGAGAGCCACTAGCAACCAACGGTCGCTGAAACTATTTAAGCATAACTTACGTCATATTCAATCAGACCACGATTGGTAACAGTCGACGAAGTTAACAAGGAACTGGAGAAGGTTGTCGACCCCGAGATTGGCCTTCCGATAACTGAGATGCACTTAGTCGATGAGATCGCTATACAAGACGGCGGTGAAGTGCTGATCAAGTACCACCTCACCGCACCTTTCTGTCCGCCAATATTTGCCGAGGACATTGGAATGAACATTCGACAGCTAACCTCGAAGCTTGAAGGCGTAAAGAAGGTCGTCGTCGTCCTTCACGGACACGCACTTGCGAACGAGATTAACCAGCGCGTGAATCCCGGCTACGTCATCCCACAACCCGTGCCGGGCGAGAAAAAGTAGCATAGGCCCCCCACGTTTTAGGAACGTGTAACGGGCGGGTTCATGCGTTTTGGGGAGGGCTGGGTTTGTGGATCGCAATTTTCGAATCGAGAAATCTGGGACTTTTGTGCGGGCCGAATCGGCGTGTATAGAATGGGCTCTCAAAACGTGATTCAGGGCTGATTCTGGGCGATTTGAAGCTGTGAAACGTCACCGATAACTGTCATTCCAGGGGTTCAAGGGGCGGGGAATTCTGTCCAGAGCAAGAATGGTTCAAGGGAGGCCCCGTGTTTCTATTCGGGTTTCACGACATCGTAGAGAAACGCGCCCAAGAGCCCGCCCAATACCGGCCCTACAAAGTAGATCCACATGGTCGAGATTGGAACGGTGCTGAAAGTGAGGGAGGCAATGGTCGGGCCGAAAGTCCTGGCGGGATTCAGTGAGGCGCCGGAGATTGGCCCGAATATCCAGATGATGGCGGAAAGAACCAGGCCGATTGCGAGGCCCGCGAAGGACTGGTTCGCCTTCTTATCCGTCGCTCCGAATATTGTGAAGACCAGGATTGCGGTGGCTATGATCTCGGCCACGAGAGCCGCTACCTGGCCGAAGTCAGCTCCTGGAAGAGTATCCCCAAGGTATGTTGGGTTGAAGCCGTTGCAGCAGACTCTAAACGTGGTGGCGCTCGAAGACCATAGCACCAGCAATACAAACCCGGCTACTGTAGCTCCCAAGAACTGAGCAACGAGATACGGCACCACTCGTCTCTTCTCGAACCTGTGAGTCGCCCAAGCGGATATTGTCACTGCGGGGTTAATGTGAGCGCCTGACACGTGACCGATGGAATAGAACGCGACGATAAGAGCCACGCCATGTGCGAGCCCGATGAACCCTAGGCTCGCCGATGATGAGAATCCAACATAGCTCATCGCCGTGATGGTCCCGGGACCCAGCATCGTCAGCAGAAAGGTCCCGTACGCCTCGGCCGCGACCGCTCTTCTCAGCTCGCTCATCTTAGCCCGGAAAAAACCATGGGACCGTATTTAGCGCTTAGTCAAAGGGTCTCTCGGCACATCTGTCCACAGGGTAACCACCGAACTAAGACTAATAGGCACCAAAGATGTAAAAGGCATCCTAGGAATTCACTAGGAGTCGAACTAGAATAATGAGTCTGGTTAACAGTTTCACCTGGATGATAGGAGGTCCGCAGGGAAGCGGAATCAACTCGGTGGCAGAGAACCTTGCCAGAGCATGCATGCGGGGCGGCTTGCACGTCTTCGCAAACATCGAATATCATTCGAACATCAAGGGAGAGCACAGCTACTACCGGCTGCGAGTAGAAGAGAAGGAACCGAGGTCTCACGTAGACTGGGTAGACCTGTTGGTCGCCCTTGACAAGGAGACGATTTTCGGAGATCAGAACAAGGTCCACGCTACCCATAGGGGGCATAGACATGAGGTAAGCCCGGGAGGAGGCATCATCTACGACTCGAGCCTGAAACTTACACCGGACATGTTCGGAAGAGACGACATCACTCTCTTCCCGCTCCCATACCTCGACCTACTCATCGACTCGCTCAAAGAGTTCGGCCACGAGAGAGAGATCAGCAAGTACCAAGTAATGGTCAACACGATCGCACTCGGCGCCTCGTTAGGTCTGGTTGACTATGACTTTGACTTAGCAGCGGCCGCGATTAGGGAAGGCTTCACTGGGAGAAAAGTAGCACTAGGAGACATGAACGTCAGTGCTGCAAGACACGGTTACGACTACGCCAAAAAGAACTTCTCAGCCGACACCTTCCCCGTCAAGCTTCGACCCCAACCTGTTCGTGACAAGCGTATGATGATCCGGGGAGTCCAGGCCATCGGAATCGCGAAGATGAAGGCTGGCTGCGGGTTCCAAACCTACTATCCAATAACACCAGCAACCGACGAGAGTGAGTACCTGGAGTCGCACCAGAAGGATTACAACATGATCGTGGTCCAGACAGAGGATGAGATCTCAGCGATAAACATGGCATCCGGTGCCGCACACGCGGGCCTACGCTCCTCAACCTCGACCTCGGGCCCTGGTTTCAGCCTGATGGCCGAGGGGCTCGGATGGGCAGGGATAACTGAAGCGCCCGGCCCGGTCATCATTCTCTACCAGAGAGCGGGACCCGCAACGGGTCTGCCAACTCGTACCGAACAGGGTGACCTTCGATTCGTATTGCATGCGGCACACGGGGAATTTCCGAGAATGGTAATCGCGCCCGGCGACTCGGTTGAGGCCTACTACGACACGTTCGACGCTTTCAACTATGCCGACCGATACCAGCTGCCAGTCATAGTAATGGTGGACAAGTTCATCGCTAGCACGTACAGAGACGTCCCAATATTCAACGGGGACGGGATGAAAGTAGACCGGGGATACATGGTCAAAGACGAGGACCTGGCACGGACCACAGACTATCGCCGGTACCAGTTTAACGATCTAGGAATCTCACCCCGCGCGATACCCGGACAGAAAGGAGGAATATTCTGGACCACAGGCGACGAACACGATGAATACGGCCACATCACAGAGGCAGCAGCACCGCGTGTTAAGATGATGACTAAGAGAATGCGAAAGCTTGACCTTGCAGGCGAAGTTATCCCCGACTCGAAGAAAGCTACGCTCCACGGACCGAGAACCGCCCCGCTGACCCTGGTCGGATGGGGCTCGACGAAAGGTTCGATCCTAGACGGGATCGACGATCTCAAAGCTGATGGAATAGAGGCAAACTTCCTCCAGATTCGATACTTCAACCCCTTCCCGACAAGGCTAGTGGAAGAGGTACTCTCAATGGCCAAGAGAAAAAT
>WNGG01008437.1_pt1 | contig 27938 bp, 22 predicted proteins | sample 5400661 | NCBI WGS metagenome assembly WNGG01 (sample SAMN13153372, study PRJNA577476) | soil metagenome | isolation source: 100 cm soil or saprolite under Garry oak tree replicate 1 | place: USA:California | collected 2016-06-15
CCGCCCTCTGTGCCAATCCAAAGGCCACGCCCCGTGCGCAGCAGCGCGTGCACGCGCGGATCGGGAAGTGCATCGTAGCCATCCAGGCCCTGCTGGGTCCCGAAGAGCATCCTCCCGCCATCGCTGTACAGGCGCAGTCCCCAGGCGTGGGGACTCGCCCCCAGCTCGCGCACCTTGCCGTCCGAGTCGAGACGCACGGCTCCGTTGCGCAGCGTGGCCGCCCACACGCCTCCGCCTTCCGCGGCGGCGACGTCCACGACCCAGCTGGAGGGCAGCCCCGAGGCGCGATCGAACGACTCGAATTTCCCGCCGCGGAAGCGGATCACGCCGCGGTCCTCCGAAGCGAGCCAGACGTCGCGGCCGCTCACTGCCACCCCTTGGAGCGCCGTCGATCCGGCCGGGTTGCGCCAGCGGCGGACCACGTCGCGCCCGTTGAGGCGCAGCTCGTACAGCGCGGCGGGCGTGGTGACGAAGAGCCGCCCGCGCGAAAGGGCGAGGCGGTTGGCGCCGCGCTCGCGCACGCGCACCTCGCGGCGGAACTTGCGGCCGTCGGTGCTGACGAACAAGCCTTCTCCCGCGGCAACGTAGAGGCCACGCGGGGTGGCGCGCAAGTCGTTGATCATGCGGAACGCCGTCGACACGGTGCGGAAGCCGGAGTCCTCCAGGACGCACAGTCCGCCGTCGAATCCGCCCACCCAGAGTCGGCCCTTGAACTCCGCCAGCGCCTCGACGTGGTTCGCGCAGATTTGACCCCCGGGCGTGATGCGGCGGCCGTCGAGCCACAGCCCCGCGCCGGCGGTGGCCACGATCGTCTGTCCTCCGATCGTCAGCCCAGCCGTCTCGCGCGCACCGTGGAGCCGGCCGACGACTGCCAAGACCGCCTGCAGCGGACCAGCCGCGGCGCTGCACGCGAACCGGCCCTGCCGCAGCACGCACACGGATTTTTCGGTACGCACGCGCACGACCCCGTCGTCGACCCACACGCGATGCGCGGCATTGGAATCGAGGCCCTGCTCCGTCGTGTAGAGGGAGGTTCGCGTTCCCGCGGGCAGCGCGTACTCCTCGACGCCGCCAGCGGTAGCGGCCCAAAGGGTCGCGCCGGCGGCCGCGACGCTCTCCACGTGCGCCGTGCTGGTCCACAGCGCGGCGAGCAAGATCGCAATCACCGCGGCACGACCTCGCGTACCGACTCGTTGCGGGCCATGTCCGCAACCACCACGCGCACGGGGCCGCCGCCGGGCAGCACGCCAGTGTAGTCGCTCCCGGCGCCGATGAGCTCGATGCGACGCCTCGGATCGGCGACCAACGCGGCCGTGACCCGGCGCGCCGGCTCGGACGACCTCACCCACACGAAGACAAGGCCGGCCACCTTCTTCGCCTCCACTTCGAAATCCGGCTCCTTGCTGTCGATGGTGTAGCAGGCCTTGGCCACCTCGATGCTCCCGTCGCGCCGGACGATGAGGACGGTCGCTTCGTAGTCGCCGTCCGGGACACCCACCGGCACGAGGAAGCGCAGGACCCACTTCTCCAGCTTCTCGTCCCAGCCCAGGTCCCTCACCAATCCGAACGGGAAGTACGCCGTCACTTGCAGCGCATCCTTTGGCGCCTTCACGGTGAGCACCGGATCGCCCGGCGGCATTCTGGTGCGCGACAGCGCTGCCGCGTCGCTGTGCTCCGCCACGATCCTGGCGCGCTGCGCGCGGAGCTCGGTCAGGGTGGCGGCCTGCGCGCCGTTCAGCTCGCGCTCGGGCACCGCGAGGAACGACGTGTAAGGCGTCACCAGGTCGTAGGCGAGACCCAGCTCGATCACCTCGTTCTGGAATTCCGGCGCCGGAGTGCGCGCGAGCGCCATCTCCTCGAGAACGTCGTCGATGCGCGATTTCGCCCAGAGCCGGCCCGCCCACGGATGCGAGGCGCGTTCGGGCAGCGTCACCGAGACTGGATAGGCGACCTGCCGGCCGCCCAGCGTACCGTGGATGACGAGCTGAAGCGTCGAACCCGGTGGGCCCGTCACGCGGCTGGTCAACAGCAGATCGTCGCCGGCGGACAGATCGGGCAGCGTGCGCGGATACGTGCGCGTGAGCGTTGCGCCGCGCGCTTCGAGGCTGAGGCCGACGAGCGCGGGCGATTCGATCTGATCGAAGAGACGGCCGATGCGCATCTCGAGCGCCTCGGGGCTCTCCACGTAGGTGAAGCGGCCGCGTTTCATCGAGGCGAGGCGCGAGAGGAGCGCTTTCTCCACGCCGGAGCCGAGGCCCAGCGTGAATACGCGCGCGTCGCCCCGATCGCCGGCTGCGACGCGCAGGGCCGCTTCGCTCTCGGATTGTCCGTCGGTGAGGAAGAGCACGATGTGCGGCTCGTGCCCGCCGTTTTGCGCCTGCAAGGCCGCAGCGAGCGCCGCGGCGATGTTCGTCCCGCCGCCGGCCCGGATGCGGCGGATGAACTGCAACGCGGCATCGCGCGCCGTCTCGGCGGGCTGCGGCCTGGGGAAGAGCGGATCGACGGAATGATCGAAGGCGATCACGTTGACGCGATCGCCCTTGCGCAACCGGCGAACCACCAGCTCCGCGGCGGCGCAAGCCTGGTCCATCGGCGCGCCGCTCATGCTTCCTGAGCGGTCGATGACCAGCGTCACGTCCTTGCCGCTGACCTGCGACTCTTCGACTTTCGCCGGAGCGGCCATCTGGAGCACCAGGTACGCGTCGTGGCCGGCGTCGCGGTGCACGACCGCGCTGGGCTGCCAGGGATCGGCAACGGTCTCGACGTCGATGACGAGATCGCGCTCGCCTGCGGCGCCTCCGAACGCGCGCACGTGCACGTGGCGAGGATCTATGCGCTCTACGGACAGCTGGTGACTGCTCGAGTCGACCTTGGCGATCGGGTGCGGATCGCGGATGTCCAGGGCGACGTCGCTTTCGCCGCCGCCGAGAGTGAGGCGGTACTCCATGAGATTTCCGACGCGGGCGAGGCGCTGGCCGAAGCGGATCTCGATTCGCTTCCGCTCGCGCGGCTCGATGGGGAAGACCTGGAAGGCGAAGCTCCCTTCGCCGGTCTGCTCGAGCAGCCCGGGATCGCGTTTGCGTCCCACCACGTCGTCGTAGAGATTGCGGGCAGACTGCTTCTCGAAGACCTCGCCGACGATCTTTTCTTCGCCGTTCCAATACGCGAACCCTTCGGCACTGGCGCCCGCGGTTCGCAAGACGTAACGGCCTTCCAGCCGTCCGTCGGTGAGGTTTTCGAACTGCTGTTCGAGCACCGTGCTGGCGTACTGATGGTCGATCTGGATGCGCACGCGCTCGGACACGGCGCGCAGATGCGGGCTGGGGCCATCGACGCCGCGCTCCAGGAGGACGCCCTGTCCGAACGCGGGCGCAGCGAGCACGGCGAGCAGCAGGGTGAGGCGCTTCATGGGGCGCTCCGTTGGAACGAGTCGGAGAGCTCTCCAGAGCAACTGCCGTGCCGGGCGCGATTCCCTCCTGCCGGAGGTCAACCCTCGGAGCACCGACAGCTACGATCCATAGAACTCATCGAGCTGCGGGCTGGCGTCAGATCGGTTTGCTACCGTCACGCCTTGGGGGGCGACGTGCGGGTTTCGCGGGTCGAATGGGACGAGCACAATCGTGCTCACTTCCGCGAGCACGAGCGATGTTCCGAGCAGGACACCGAGGACGTGCTGTACTCGCGCTACTACCCCACTCGCGCATTCGCGCAGCCGACGCTGCCAGGCGGAGAACCGAGGTTCATGTTCCACGGTCGAACTCGCGTGGGGAGGCCCCTGAAGGTCGTCGCCACGCCACGCTCACGTGACGTCTGGCGTCCGATCACCTGCATTCCGCTATCTGGCAGGGACCTCGGCGTCTATACTGCGTGGGCACGTGCTGTCATGAAGCGAAGATGAGCGTCGATTCCTCCACTCCGCGCCCCGTGTGGCCTTGGGGAAAACCGCTGCCCCGCTTCCGGTCTCCGGAGGAAGAACAGACCTTCTGGACGAGCCACGAGGTTGAAGGACCGCCACGAGAAATCGGCGATATCGTCGTTTCAGGGCAGTCTCGCTGGCTTACGCCTGCTCGCCCGATTTCCTGGGCGGTATGGGCAGGACTCGGTGGGGCCATCGGTGCCGTGATCGGTTCTCTCTTCGGACTGCCTGGGGCCGTCATCGGCGGCGGCGTGGGCGCTGGACTGACGACCTACGTGCTGGCGATGCGGTCGGGCCGCGAGCAGCGGCCCTCTTAGGCTGCGAAGGGCAACGAAGGGGGGGTTGGCCATGTCGATTGCCACACGCTCGACAGGACGCATTGCGCTGATCTCGGCCGTCGTCTGCAGCGCGCATGCGGCCGAAAAGAAGGCCGATGGTGCCGAGGCGGCCTACTCCAAAGCGCAACGCGCGTTCGACGCCGGCGACTGCCCCACTGCGATGCGCGCGTTCGCCGAGGCTTTCAAGCTGCAGCCCCATCCACGCGCCCTCCTCCATATCGCCCATTGCCAGCGCAAGCAGGGCGACCTCGAGGGCGCAGCGCGCTCGTACTCCATGATCATCACCCTCTACGAGGACAGCCCGCTTGCGCAGAGATCGCGCGACCTGCTCGCCGCGCTGGAGGACGATCGGGCCGCCCGTGGCGCGAAGACGGTCCCGCCGGCGACTGCGGAAGCTGCGAAGGAGAAGGACGCCCCGCGGCCGGCGGAGAGATCCGGTCCACCGGCATCGGACGCAAAGAAGGCGGGCTCGACGCTGCCAACCCCTCAGCGGGTGACCAGCGCAGGAAAGGGCATTCCCGAGCTCTCCCCGACCTTGAAAGATCCGGTAGACATCGCCTCCATCGAGCCGGACTTGCTCATCGCGCGCGACGCGGCCATTCGCGCGGACGCGCACGGGCGCGAGGGACCGGCCGCTGCCGCCGAAGCCTGGAAGCGCGTCGCGGCGTTCGGCGGCCACAACCCGTTCAAGCCGGATGCCGAGGCGCGCGCCGCTCAGTGGCAAGCATTCGCTAGCTCCGACGATGCGCGCCTGGCGAAGATCCTGGCGCTGGCCAGCGTCCCGACCGCCCAGAAGCTTCCGCTTCTCTCCAGCTACTGCAAGAGGAACGGGGAGGAGGAGACGCAGAAGATGCTCGACCTCTGCCCACCGGAAACGCGAGAACAGCTGGCGGGGCAACTCTGTCTCGAGGGATGCGTCGTCTGTCGCGAGATCAGCAAGACCCTGATCGCCTCCGACGTCCCGATTTCGCTGAAGACGCGGCTCCTCCAGCTCTACTGCCAGAAGAACGGCGAGGAGGCCACGCTGAAGATGCTCGCGAGCTGTCCTGCCGGCAAATGCACCGGGCTCGACGGGAACCTCTGCGGCAACGGCTGCAAGCTATGCCTCGGCGCGCTCGGGATCTGGCGGGGCATCGATATCGTCAGCGAGCTGTCGATCGACGGAAATGGCCAGGTGCGCGCGCTTTACGACGACGACGCGTTCAGCGGTCCATACGACTGGACGCAGAAAGATCGCGCTATCAAGTTCGTGGCCACCGGCAAGCGGAACGGGAAGCGCTGCTCGTTCACAGCGGAGGTCACGCGATCGAACCGGATCGAGGGCAGCGTGCGCTGCCTTTACGCGACGGTGACGGACTTCTGGACCGCTCAGCGCGTACCTCCGGCGAGCGCGTCTCGCTGACGTCGGGCGCACGTCTACTGTCCGAGCTCCTCGCGCAATAACTGGATGCGAGCGTCGACCGCAGCCCACTCGCTCTCCACGACCAGCGGCCGCAGGCGCTCATAGTTGCCCAGCGCGCGCCTGCTGTTCCCGCCGCGGTAGTTCAGCTCGGCCAGGCTGCGAAGTGCCCGCACCTGGATCTGTTGCGACGGTCCCATCGCGAGCGCACGCTCCAAGCGGAGCAGCGCGGCCCGGATGTCGTGCTGCTGCTGGAGCTGCGCGGCCTCCTCGAGCAGGCGCGCGGCCGCAGAATCCACGCCGGGCGCGGGTGCCACCGAGGCGGGCGGAGGCGCGAGCGCGTGCGTCTGGGGCACCAATTTGCGCGTCTGCGCAGGGATCGCCGCGGGCCGAGGTGGCTCCGCCACTGTCGCGGTCCGGGACGGCGCAGCTGCTGCTGGCGGATCTGGCGGCACCGTCGCCCCGGCGGGAACGCCCTCGAGCTTCCCTGTAGCCACCTGGCGGCGTGGCGGGGCAACCGGCGACGCGATCTCCACCGCGACCGGGTCCTCGTCCGCCGTGCCGCGGACGAGAACGACCGCCGTCGCAGCCGCAGCGGCTACTGCGACTCCCGAGGCGGCCAGCACCACCCGGCGCAGCCCGATGCGCCTCGGGCCGCGGAAAATCTGCTCGCGCGCCGCGCCAAGTGCATCCTGCATCTCCTGCGCAGTCTGGAAGCGTTTCGCCGGGTCCTTCTCCAGCGCCTTCATGACCAGCTGCTCGAGCCAGGATGGCAAATCCACGCCGTGGCTCTTGAAGGGCGTGGGACGATCGACGGTGTGCGCCCGGACGTAATCGAGCGGTGTGAGGCCGACCAGCGGCAGTTGCCCGATCAGCATCTCGTAGAGCACCACGCCGACCGCGTACAGGTCGGATCGCGCGTCCACCGACAGACCCCGCGCCTGCTCTGGCGAGAAATAGGCCGGCGTGCCGATGATCGCTCCGCTGCGTGTCAGAGCGCCTCGGCCGGGCTCGGTCGCATCGGGCGTGTCGAGGATCTTGGCGATTCCGACGTCCACCACCTTGACCCAGTCGTGCGTGCCCTTGCGCGCGAGGAGGATGTTCTGCGGCTTCAGGTCGCGGTGCACGATCGCATGCTGGTGCGCCTCCTCCAGCGCTTCGCAGACCTGCTGCGCGATGAGCAGCGCGCGATCGACCTCCAGCCGCTGGCCGCCGTCCAGCTTGCCGAAGTTGTAGAGGCGCACCAGGTGCTGGTTGTCGAGCTTCGCCAGCACTGCCGCCTCGCGCTCGAACCGGCGAACCACCTCGTCCGCGTCGAGGAATCGGGTGTGGAGCACCTTGATGACGGCCAGGCGCTGCACGCCGACCTGCTCGGCGAGATAGGCCGCGCCGAACCCTCCCTCACCGAGCTTCTCGAGAATCCGGTACTGACCCAACGGCGTCTGCCCGATGAGCGGATCGACGCCGGGAGCCTCAGGCACGGTGACGTCGGGGACGGGCGAAGGGGAAGGCGTGCGGCGACGAGCGGTGGCGGCCGGCGTGGCGCGCCCGATCAGAGGCGTGTTCCTCGCGTCAGCCGGAGGCGCCTGGAAGGAGCGCGGCGCCGGCGGCTTCATGGGCGCCGATCTCGAGGGTCTGCGCGGCTGCGGCGCCGCCGGATCCGCAACAGCGGGCGGTGGAACCGGATCTGCCGCCGCCGGGGGCCGCATCGTGGGCTGTGTGCGGCCGGCGTTGATGTCGCGAACCTCGGAGCTGGTGAGCCCTCGGCCCACGCATGCCGGGCACACCGGCCCGGCGCCCATGTATTGAGCACGACAGCGCGGACAGATGCGCATCTTCCCCCCGTCGCCGAAGGACGGTTCCCCGAAGGAACGGTACGCCTCTTCTCGCGGCGGCGTCCAGCCCGCGGCAGCGGTAGGCTCCCGGCGTGGGGCTGTCCGTCTCCGCCAATCCGCGCGCCTTCCCGCGAATGCGCTGGGCCGCGGCAGCGTGGCTCGCCGTGTGGCTCCCCGCCTACGCGTCGGTCTGGGGACCCCTGAACTTCCTCCACCTCTGCGATGTCGCGGTGATCCTCACCTGCGCGGGGCTCTGGCTGGGCAGTCCGCTCCTTCTCTCCAGCCAGGCGGTCTCGTCGATCGTCGCCGATGTCCTCTGGTCCGTGGATGCCGGATCGCGCCTCTTCTTCGGCAGGCACGTCTTCGGCGGCACCGAGTACATGTGGGACGCGAGCTTCCCGCTGGCCGTGCGTCTGCTTTCGCTCTTTCACGTCGCTTGGCCGGCCCTGCTCCTCTGGGCCCTGCGGCGGGTGGGCTACGACCGCCGCGGATTCGCGCTGCAGATCGCCATCGCGGGCGCGCTGTTCGTCGTCTCGCGCTTCGCCGGCGCGGCGGCGAACCTCAATTTCGCCTTTCGCGATCCGATCTGGGGACTGTCCCTCGAGCCGGCGGCGCTGCACCTCGCGGCGACGCTGGCCTTCATCGTCGCGGTCTTCTACCTTCCCGTACACGTCGCGCTGTCGCGCGGAGCAGAGCTACGGAGATGACGCTTGCTTCAGTCCCCGGCTAGGCATTGGACGGCCTGCAGGAGCTTGATCAGGCCCCGGAGCGCGAGGACCTCAGCCTCGACCAGTCGATGCGCCAGGCGCGGCCCATGCGGATCCAGACCAGGGGCCGACGGTCAAGGGCACCGCCGACGGTCTGGGCAGCTCGTTCTTGCTGGACGTGGCAGTGGATGGAAGCGGCAAGGTGCTGGTGGCTACGGATGGTGGATTGTCGGTGTCGGCTAACTCCGGCGCGAGCTTCACGAACGTGACGGTACCGGCGACCCCACGGGGCATCTACGCGCAGGGGTCGACGTGGTACGCGCCAACGTCGCAGGGCCTCGCCATCTCCACCGACGCGGGCGTCAGCTGGGTCTCCTACAACGGTGCCCAGGGCGTGCCGCCGCCCGCCAACGATGTTTGGTTCAGCCCCTGACCGCGCGCGGTCCGCTCCCCGGGGCGAGTTGAACAGGCAATGTCGGACCCCTGCGCTACCGTCGCTTCCATGCAAAGCACGCAAGCGCGCGGGACGCAGATGTCCGCGCCGGGAGGGAGGCGGGTTGAGCTTTGGCGCCCGTCAGAGGCAGAGGTGGAAGAGGCGCAGATGTGCGCGCTGGTCAATTTCGGCGAGCGCATGCCTCGCCACGTCGCAGTGCTACTCGCTGCGGCGATACGCAAGGCACGGCATGAAGCGGGGAGGTGGATTCCGTCGGGGGAATGCCTCGTCAGAATTGCTCAGCACTTCGTAAACGTCTGGGGGCTGCGGCTGAACGGGCGGAGTCCACCTCGGCTTCACCGATCCAAATCATTGCGGCGGAGGTCCTAGCGCAAGCACCCCTTCCGCGATGACGCGGCACACATTGGCGACCAGGTCGGACCTCGCGCTGACCGCGTAGAGGTGTGGCGTAAGTGCCCATAGGTCCCGCTCGATGCGCCGGGGTGCTGGTGCGGCCGGCGCGAGCGTGGATGCGAGCAGGGGCAGGACGCGGTCCGCAAGGCGGAGCGCCGTGTCCATGGCGAAGACGGCAACGTCCGGCCGCAGTCTGCGGACACGGGCGAAGAACGCTGCCACCTCGCCCTGGGTGAGGTGCTTGGGTGGGGAGGACTTCAGCTCGAGGTAGATGAGCTTGCCCTCCATCGCCGCGACCACGTCCAGATCGCCGCCCAGGCCGGGGGCGCGGAACTTCACCCCGGTGGCGACGTCGCAGCCGAGCCGCCGGCGCAGCTCGCGCGCCACGTACCATTCGAGCGTCGGGCCGAAGCTCATCGCCCGGCGGAGGAATCGGTAGCGGTCGCGCGGGGTGCGGACCAGGATACCCAGCTCGACCAGCGCGTCGGCCAGCGACTTCTCCTGGGCGGCAGTGAGATAGCGCGTCGCCTCGCCCGGCGCGAAGTCGCCGCGGCGCTGGATGGCCCCGCGCAGGAAGAGGCGGAACGAGTAATGACCGAGAAGCTCGCCGAGGCGCTCGGCGGCCTCTCCGTCCAGGTCGCGCGCAAACGGAAGGTCGGGCCGGCCCACCTCGGGACGGAAGCCGCGGCGCGCCAGCATGGCCATCGCCTCTCCCGAAGGCAGCAGCGGAGCAGGCGCGACCGCCTGCGCAGCGGCGGCCTGGGCTTCCATCTCCCGCGCCGTCAGCCGCCGGCGGGGCGAAGGAGAGGCGGCGCGATGCGCGTGGCGGGTCATGTGGGTGGGGAGAATACCAAGGGCTGTCGGGGGCGGGTGTTAGTCTCGACTCTCGTGGGCCAGGGCTCCTTCGCGCGCGTCGGGGCGATCGCGCTCCTCTCGCTCGTCGCCGCTTGCGGCGGGAGCGAGACGGCAGCGCCCGGCGGGTCCGTTCCGCTCGGCTGGCAGCCGCCGGCGAAAGGGCTGTGGATCTGGTACTTCGGCTACACCGGCATGACCGCTGCCCAGGCCGCGCAGACGGCCAAGGACGCCGGCGTCGGGTACGTGCTGATCAAGAGCGGGCAGGACGCGAGCTACTGGGACACGCGCTACAACGCCGCCAGCGTGGCTGAGTTCACCTCGCGCGGGATGAAGGTCTTCGCCTGGGCCTACATGACCCCCGCCGACGTCCCCGGCAGCGTGCAAGCTGCCGCTCTGGCCGCGCGCGTGCCGGGCACCAGCGGCCTGGTGATCGATGCCGAGATCGAGTTCGAAGGAGGCCACGACCTCGAGGCGCAGCAGCTCTGCGAAGGCATCCGCGCCGCGGTGCCCGGCGTGTGGCTCGCGTACACCTCGTTCGGCTGGATCGGCTACCACCCGACGTTCCCCTTCGATGCGTTCGACCGCTATTGCGGCGACGCGTTCTTCCCGCAGGTCTACTGGAGCGATCGCGGCGTGACCTGGTCCAGCGGCCACGCGGAGGCGATGCAGATGCTGGAGGCCGCGCGCCTGCAAGCGCCGGTGTGGATCGTACAGTCCAACGACGACACGCCGCAGGGCGCCTCGCCGGCGACCGCCGACCTGAACGCGTTCTTCGACCTCACGCCGCCCTACTCCTCTCTCTGGGAGTTCCCCTCCTCGGCTTCGCCCGCCAAGCTCCCGCAGCTCGCGCTGCTGCACTGGACGAACTGAGTGCGCGCCGCCCGCGTCCTCGCGATTGCGCTGGCCTGCGCCGCGGTGGTCGCGTTCCTCCTGCTGCGCCGGAGTGGGACCGACGCCGGGCGGAATCCAGCGGCAACGTCCGAAGGCCAGCCCCGAACCCCGACCGCGGGCCCGTCCACGCCTGCGCCCGCCGTACCCACGCCGAGGGCCGCCGCGAAGCCGTCGGCCGGGTTGGATCCCGAGGCGCTCGCCTCGCCCCAGGCCACCGTGGGGACCGAGCTGCGGCTGCTCGAGGGCGGGGAGCAGGACCTGTTCCGCCAGACCTTTCTCCCCGCGGTGCAGCCGCAGGTCACTGCCGACGCCTTCGCCGCTTGCCGCAAGCGCGTGCGCCAGGTGCCGGTGCGCCCGGACTGGGAGATGGCCGAGGCGAGCGCGTCGGGCGGACATCGCGTCATCCGCGTGAGCATGTTCGGCAAGTCGATGACCGGCTTCCACGAGGTGGACGGTCGCTGGCTGGCGGACGCGCTCTGGTGCCTGCCAATCGGCCTGCCGTAGGCGCAGCGGCGTCCTAGCCCGCGCTCGCATGCTGCTGACGCTGCGGGCGACCTGTCAGACCCTCGTGCGATGATTTCTTGGGGAGGCTGACGGGGTCGGACCGACAGCGCTTCGTGACGCGTCCCGGGCGAAGAGCTTGACGGCCACATACCCATTTGGGTATACAACGCATGCTTGAGCTGAGGTACTACGAGACGGCCGCCGGCCGGAGCGAGCCCGCCGAGTACATCTCTCGCTTGCCCGAACGCATGCGCGCCAACGTGCTAGCCGACATCGAGGCGTACCGGCTGTATGGCGCGAAGGCGCCGATCTCGTGGAAACCGATCTCCGGGTCCAGGCCGATGATGGAGATTCGCGTAGGCTCCCAGCGCGTCTACTGCGTCGTGCACCAGCAGATCGTGTGGGTCCTCCAGGTCGGGCCGAAGGCGCACCAGACGCGCGACATCGCCAAGGCGGCAGCGCGGATGAAGCACGTCAGAGGAGGATGAACCGCGATGCGCAAGGAGAAGAAGAGAGCCACCGGGATCGGCGGAGATGCATTCCTCGCAGCGCAGCTCACTGACCCGAAGGTGCGCCACCATTTCGAGCAGCGGCGACTCGTTCACGAGGTTGCCATCGCGGTCCGGAGCATGCGCATGGGTGCCGGCCTCACCCAGGCCCAGCTCGCGAAGAGGATCGGAACGACGCAACCGACCATCGCGCGTCTGGAAAAAGGGATCGACGTGCGCACGCCGCGTTGGGACACGCTCCAGCGCATTGCCAGGGCGCTCGGCCGCCAGCTGAGGCTGAAGTTCGCGGCATCGAGCGATGACGAGGAGCTTGTCGAGGTCGAGGAACCCGTCCGCCGGCAACGGCGGAACCGCGCCCCGGCGGCGGCAACGGTATGGCGCACCGCCCGCGTCAGCGGTTCGGGTCGGCGCGCGTGAAGTAGAATCGGGCCCGCCTCTACGTTCTATAGATTGCAGGTGCGGTTCGCCGCCGGTGCCCTGCCGTCACGACGGCCGTCCCCGTGGCATCGCCCATGCACCTCGCGGTGGCATGGGCCAGGAGGGGGACGCATCCACTCGGGGCGGGTTTGCGCGACTTCGAGACTCCGTCCTGTATCGCGTGGTCGGCACGGGATTTCTCGTGCTGCTCCTGCAGATCCCGGTCGGGCTCATCGCCCACACCATCGACGAGCGGCGGATGACGAGGGACGCCGCCGTCGACGAAGTGACCCGCACCTGGGGCGGCTCGCAGGAGCTGGTCGGGCCTATCCTCACGGTGCCGTCCATCGAGCGCTGGTTGGACGCCAAGGGCAAGCCGCAGCAACGCACCGTCGTGCGGCACTTCCTCCCCCGCACGCTCTCGGTGCGCGGCCGGGCCGAGACGGAGGTGCGGCGGCGCCGCATCTTCGACGTGCCGCTCTTCGTCGCGCAGGTGCGAATCGAGGGCGTCTTCGTGCTTCCCGATGCGAGCCACTTCGCCTCGCGGGCGGAAGACATCCTCTGGCAGCGCGCGAGCTTGTCCTACGGCATCGCGGATCCCAAGGCGATCCGCGCCTGCTCTCCGCTCTCCCTCGACGCGCGCCGCGTCGCGTTCGAGCCCGGGCCAGGCGCGGCGGACTTCCTCGGCAGCGGGCTGCACGCGCCGCTGCCCGGACCAGGCCGGCCGGGCACCGTCCTCCCCTTCGCGTTCGACTTGACCCTCGGCGGCAGCGGCCGCCTCGCCGTCGTGCCGGTGGGGGACGAGACCGTGGTGGCGCTCGCCTCGCCATGGCGGGACCCGAGCTTCGACGGCGCGTGGCTGCCCGTCGAACGGCGCGTCGGCGCGGAGGGGTTCGAAGCCACCTGGCGAGTGCTGAACCTCGGGCGCAACTTCCCTTCTTCGTGGGTCGCGGCGGAGGTGGCCCGGCCGCGCCTACGGGATTGCGGCGGCGCTGATCGTCGCCCTGGTGACCACGTACGTGCGGTTCGTGCTGGGGGAGAGATCGCGTGCGGCGGGAATCGGTGGCTTCCTCTGCGTGCTGTATGGCTTCCTGTTCGTGCTGCTGCAGATCCAGGACTACGCGCTGCTCGCCGGTTCGCTCGGACTGTTCGTGGTCCTGGCAGCGGTCATGTGGTTCACGCGCCGGGTGAACTGGTACGAGCCGGTTGCGCGAGGCTGACGATGCGATGTCGGAAGGCGTAGCTTGTCCGCGGAGTCGGCGGCGCGAGACGTCCGGCGCCAGGCAGGCCGGGGGATCACGTCCGAGGCGGCCTTCCTGGTGAGCTTCCTCCTCGGAGCGCTGGCGCTCACCCGGGACGTCATCCGTCCGCCGGCGTACAAGTTCTTCGCGGTGGCGGCCACGGCAGTCGTGGCGACGGTCCTCTTCTCGGCGAAGCCGGCGCTGAACCCGCTGGTGCGCCGCCTCTCGCGGCAGGACCTCGCCGCGATGCTGAAGTTCCTCGTCCTGGCCGTCGTCGTCCTGCCGCTCCTTCCCGACCGCGCCTACGGGCCGCTAGACGCGCTCAACCGCGGCAGATCGGGGTGCTGGTCGTGCTGATGGCCGGGATCAGCTTCCTCGGCTACACCGCCATCCGCATCCTCGGTCCGCAGCGCGGTCTCGGGCTCACCGGGCTCATCGGCGGGCTCGCGTCGTCGACGGCGGTGACGCTGTCGATGTCGGCGCGCGCCCGCGCGGAGCCGCGATTGGCGGATTCGTTCGCGCTCTCGGCGGTGCTCGCCTCCTCGGTCATGTTCTTCCGCATGGGCGTCCTCATCGCCGTGGCCAATGCCGCGCTCCTGCGCGTCGCCTGGTGGCCCCTCGCCGCCATGGCGGCGGCCGGGCTGCTGGTGAGCTTCTGGTTCTATCGGCGGTCGACGCAGACGGCGCAGGACGATCTGAAGCTCTCGAACCCGGTCGAGCTCTCGCAGGCGCTCCAGTTCGCCGTCTTCCTGACGGTGGTCCTGGTCCTCTCCAAGGCCGCCGCGACCCGGTTCGGCACGGCAGGCGCCTATGCCGCGGGAGCCATCGCCGGCACGGCGGACGTGGACGCGATCACCCTCTCGATGGCGCGGCTCGCGAAGGAAGGGCTTGTGCCGCAGGTGGCCTCGACCAGCATCTTCCTCGCCGCGGCTTCGAACACGGCCGTGAAAGCGATCATCGCCGCGAGCCTGGGCGGCTGGGGGTACGGCTGGCGCATCGCCAGCGCCTTCGCGATGGTCCTGGCCGCCGGGGGCGCTGCCGTGCTCTGGCGAATTTAGTCGCCGTTGCCCGGGTGCCCAGTCCATCGCAGGGCGTGTCGCCGGGCGGCTTGCTGCTGGACGCGGCGGGGCCACTGGTGGAAGAACGCGACAAGGAGGAACGTCCATGAAGCCCGTCTGTGTCGTCGCCGGCGTGGGTTCGGGGAACGGCGCCGCCTTTGCCCGGCGCTTCGCCTCGGAAGGTTACGCGGTTGCGTTGCTCGCGCGCACCACCGAGTTCACCGGACAGCTCGCCTCCAGCCTGCCAGACTCCCGCGCTTACCCGTGTGACGTCGCCGACGCAAACTCGGTCGCGCGCGCATTCGATGCAATCCGCCGCGATCTCGGGGAGGTCGAGATCCTCGTCTACAACGCCGGCTCCGGCGTCTGGGGCAGCATCGAAGAAGCGACCGCGGCGGATTTCGAGGGGGCCTGGCGGGTCAACACGCTCGGCGGGTTCCTCGCCTCCAAGCAGGTCATCCCCGCGATGAAGCGCGCCGGGCGTGGCAGCATCGTCTTCGTTGGCGCCACCGCGTCGCGCAGAGCAGGGGCGAGGTCCGCCTCCTTCTCCTCCGCCAAGGGCGCGCAGCGCAGCCTCGCGGAGTCAATGGCGCGGGCTCTATGGCCCGCCGGCATCCACGTGGCCCTCATCGTCGTCGACGGCGTCGTGGATCTGCCGAGGACCCGGGAGAGGATGCCGGGCAAGCCGGACTCGTTCTTCATCAAGCCGGACGACGTCGCCGAGATCGGCTTCCGGCTCACCCAGCAAAGGCCGTCGGCGTGGTCGTTCGAAGTCGAGGCGCGCCCCTTCGGGGAGACCTGGTAATACAATCCTCAGAACGCGCAGGGACACTCTGGAGTTCCGTCGCACGTGATGCAGGTCGAGCCGCCGCAGTCCTGGGAGCAGTTGAACGCGTCCTCACCCGATTCGCAGACGAAGTTCCCGCAAACGGGTTCTGGCGGAAACCAGGCCCGTCCACTGATGACACCGATCTGGCAGTCCTCCATCAGAGCAGGACGCAATTGCATGTGCGCGTGCTGCTGTGACAGAAGCCGCAACCGCACTGCGCGCTGCTCGTGCAGGCCTTGCCGGCCGAGCAGTCGGGTCCGCAAGAGCTGTCGCCGCCCCCGCTGCTGCAGCTTGCGCACATGAGCGGCTTGTTGTGAACCAGCACCCCGCCTGCGAAGTAGTCGTGATGGCCCGACACCTCCAGGTTGTAGACGGCCGCCGAGAACGGCTGAATCTCGAGCGACACGACGGGGACGGTGGCGGGCTGCGCCGCGGCGCCAGTGGGCAGGACCAAGAGCTCGTCGCCGAGCCGCAGATCGGCGGCGCGGACCCACCGCCCGCCGGCGTAAAAGAGATGGCTCTCGGTGGCGCGCAGCGTGCCATTCACCACCACCAGGCTCTCCTTGGTCTCGAGGTGCTCGAACGTCTTCTCCACCGCCGCCGGGACGGATCGGCCCGCCAGAGTGTCGTAGGCCAGCACGCGATCGCCGATCACGATGGCCTCGATGGGCCGCGTGGACCCATCGGCCATGGTGATGAACGTGCCCGCGGGGAAGCAGGAGCAGCAGCTGTAACACGCCGTCTGGCTGCAGGTGCCGGCGCCGTTGCACTGGGCGGCGTAACAGTCGGTGGGTGTGGTGTCATTGCACGAGGTGCCGGCGGGCTGGTACGAGTAGCCCTGATCGCAGCTGCCGCCGCGACACTGCGCGCGGAAGCAGTTGCCAGGCGTGGAGTCGCTGCACGACGTGCCGTCGGCCACCTTTGCGTCGGGGGGGCATGCATTGTTGGTGCAGTACTCGGGCGCATCGCAATCGTTGACCGCGGGGCGGCACACGCTGCCCTCGTCGCACGCCGGGCCGCCGTTGGCGAACACCGCTTCGCCGCTCGAGCAGTCGGCGCCCGCCGGGCATGCCGGCTTGCAAGCAAGCGCCGCCACCGGATAGCCCACTACGAACGCCGTTGCGGACGCGTTGGTGGTGAGCGTGGGCAGCGCGCAGAAACCGAGGGGCATGAGGTTGGTGCCGACGTTGAGCTCGATGTCAGGGAGGAAGTTTGCGAGGATGAACGTGAGCCAGTGGTTGATGAGATCGTCGATGAACCAGGGCAAGCTCGACCACCAGCTGACGCTGGTACTGGTCGGCCGGAACACCACCTTGTAGCCCCTCACCGCGGTGCCGGTCAGAACCACGTCGCCCTCGAACGAGCCGGTGGCGCCGCCGCTCAAGTTCGCCGTGAACAGCCACAGGTCGAGCTGCGCCTTGACGCTGATGGTTCCCGAGAGGCGCATGCGATTGACCGAGCCGCTCGGCGGCAGGACGTCCATGGACGCGCTGTCGACGTTGACGTACCACGCCTGGAGGATCGTGTTCTGGTACTTGCCCCAGTTGAGTGAGCGGGTCTCGGTGAGCGACAGCAGGGCGTTGTTGACCGCGGTCTCGTTGATGTCGACGCTGAGCGCGTTCTGGGCGTAGCCTGGACGTGCGGAGGCGAGCGCGACAAGGCTCAACGCGGAGGCGATCGCGAAGATGCGGGGGTTCGACATGACGCGGGCCTCCTTCAGTTGAGCTGGTCGCGCGCGGGGAACCACGCGTACTCGCCGTTCGACACGTAGTTGGGCTGGGCCCAGAAGACGCGCGTGTAGAACGTGTCGCGGATCTCGAACAGGGCCCAGACGAAGTAGCCCGCATTCGTCGATAGGACGGTCCCTTGGAGCCAGATGGGCGCGATCCACTCGTCCTTGCCGCCGCGCTTGGTCCAGCCGGCGAGCGGGCCGGGTTGGGACACGAGCGTGAAGTTGGGAAGGACGTCGTAGATCCGGGTCCCGCTGACCGTGTACACGATCAGCTCCCTCACGGTGGCCTTGATGTTGGCGTGGATGTCGCAGTAGTCCCACCCATTGGTCGAGGCGTCACGGACGAGACGCACCCAGAAGGTGGGCGTCGTCCACACCGAACCGAAGTTGATGCTCCCCGAGCGGATCCTCGCGCTTGGTTTGAGCACTAGAGCTCCGGGGACGACGCTCCAGCCAAGACTGAAGGTATTGCCTGGGTCGAGCGCGATGGTGCGCTCGTCGAACCACGGGCTGGAGAGCTTCCCGAGCAGCAGGCTTGGGTACATGATGAAATTGTGGATGTGGCCGAAGACGCCGAAGCGCGGAATGTACTCGTTCGCCAGCGCGGTCTTGAGCCACGCCGGAATCGGCAGCGCATCGATCTGGGCTTGGAGGTCGGTCAGGAACGCGCGAACCCCCGCGACGGAGATCTGCCCCGATGGGATGGCGATGGTGGGCGACAGGCTGAGGTTCCACGGCCCGCCACATCCCGGCGTGGAGGAGGTGACACTGACCGACAGGTTGAGCCGCGCCGCCCCGGAGAGGAAGGTGACGGTCGGCACCGCCAGGTTCAGGGTGTACTGGCAGCCGAGCACGGTGCCGCTGACCGAGCGCGGGAAGTCGGCCGCGTTCCATTGCTTCTCGAGGAACGCGTTGACGCCGGCGTCACTGATCGTGACCGGGAACTCGAGGTCCCGCGTGGTCGGGGCCGTAGTCTGCGCCGCAGCCGCTCGGGCCACGGCGGCAAGCGCGAGCGCGAGCATCAAGATGTGGCGCGGTTTCATTGAGCTCCTGCCAAGGGGGCAGGTTCCCCGAAACGAAGCGGATCGACTTCGCTCGCGCTTCGCGCGCATCTTCAAATTGACACCCTGAGGCGAAGCGATCCTCAGAAGTCGCAGGGGCACTCTGGAGTGCCGTCGCACGTGATGCAGGTCGAGCCGCCGCAGTCCTGGGAGCAATTGAACTCGTCCTCACCCGGTTCGCAGACGAAGTTCCCGCAAACGGGTTCCGGTGGGGGCGGGCACTGACCGCAGTCCTGGGCGCACGTCGAGCAGGATTCGATGTTGCGGTGGCAAATACCGTCGCCACACACCGCCTGGTTGCACAGAAGGACGGATGGATCGTTGGACGTGCTCCGGATCCACGAATGCCATACGTCCACCCGGCCGGCGACGGTGAACCAGTTGAACGGAACCCAGTCCCGTCCGCTGATGACACCGATCTGGCAGTCCTCCATGTTGAACTCATGCTTGAACACCGGCCCGCCAGAGTCGCCATCACACCCCATGACGCCGTTGTCCGATTCGTCGAAGGTGATCGTCGTCGATTTCACCGCGTCGATCTGGCTGTAGCCGTAGCGTTTGGTCCCGTAGCCGGCGCTTCCGTTTCCATCCCAGTCCGTGCAGCCGAAGCCGACGACGGTGAGTGCGTTGTTCTTGCTGGGCGCCCAGGGACTGATCCGGCTGGGGACCACGCCGTACAGGGCGCGGTAGCTCTGGTTCAGCAGCACGATCGCGAGGTCAAAGTCGTGGTCGTAGTGGTTAGGGTCACAGCCTGGACCGCCATAGGCCGTTCCCGAAACACAGTTCCCTCCCGAAAGGGCGCTGCAGAAGCTGACAGGCTGGCCGCTGTAGGCGATGCAGTGACACGCGGTAATGACCGTCCGGTCGCCGATCAGATCCGCGGTACAGCCGTTGACCATGCCGACGGCTGGGTGACCGGGGTCGACCACACCTCCTGCAAGGGGTGTCTCGGCCCTCCCCTTGCCAAGGGTGCCCGGATCCTCCGATGGGAAGCCTTGACCGCAGGCCGCCATCAATGCGCCAACCGCCAGACAAGCGCGCCACTGCCACCGCTCTTGCCTTCTCATGGCTGCCGTCCTTTCGCAGCGAGCGGCAGGGCGGTAACAGCGTCAGATCACGTCGGTCAAGCTCGCCGTGGATCAAATGCTGAATCGACGACCAAGGTGCGGCGCTCGCGCCCCGGGGGCGGTGTCCGAGCGAGTCTTCCGGCCAACATGCCCGGTCAGTGCAACTTTCGGGTAAGCGCCGCAGCGTCGCCGGCACACAAGCGCCGCGCCGGGCTTACTCCCGCGCCTTGACGCCGGACCCGCCGCATTTCGTACCTTTCCGCGAACCCCTACTTCGGAGCATGCGATGAGAGTCGGTCTGCGTGGCCTCGCCGGGGCGGCTCTCCTCGCCGCCGCTCTCGCTGCGTGCAGTTCGACCCCGGGAGTCAGCGGAGGGGGCCCGTGCCAGCTGCCGCCCGCAACCAGCCTGTCGGTGGTCAAGGTCGATCCGCCGAGCGGCGCGACTGGCGTCTTCGCCGGCACCAACGTCTCCGTTTCGTTCAACACCTGCATCGATCCCGCCAGCGTGACGGCGCTGAACTTCTTGCTTGCCGGCGGGGTCAGCCTGGTCTCCGGATCGCTGAGCTATGACGCGCCATCGGCCACGGTGGTCTTCAATCCGACCGCGAACCTCGCCTTCTCCAGCTTCTACACGATGGCCGTGAGCGGAGTGCGGGGCGCGCAGGGCGAGGCGCTGGCGACTCCGTTCGGATCGTCGTTCACCATCCAGGCCGCCGCCGAGCTCGTGCCGCCGAGCACCACCGCCTCGCCGCCCGGCGGGCGCTACAACGCAACCCAGCAAGTGACGCTCACTTGCGCCGACAATCCCGGCGGCACGGGCTGCGCGGCCACCCACTACACCGCCGACGGCAGCACGCCGACGGCCGCGTCGCCGCTGTACACCGGGCCCATCGCCATCGCCGCCAACGCCACGCTGCGCTTCTTCTCCGTCGACGCGCAGGGCAATGCCGAGACGCCGCGACAGGAGATCTACGTCATCGACACCGTGCCGCCGGTGCTGGCCGGCAGCGACCCGGCGGACGGCGCCACGGGTGTCGCGGTGACCAAGCTCGTCACCGCCACTTTCAACGAGGAGATGAAGGCATCTACGCTCAACGGCGCGACCGTCTCGGTCGACCATGGCGTGACGTTCGCGCTCACGACCGCAGGCAGCGCCGTTTCCATCAAGCCGAGCGAGCGGCTCGCCTGCAACACCACGTATCACGTCGCCATCGGCGCCGGCGCCACCGACCTGGCGGGAAATGGCCTCGTCCAGCCCGCCGCCTTCGGCTTCACCACCATCGCCGACTGCCAGGAGCCGGCCACGGCCGCGAACCTTCCTGGCGGCGTCTACGGCGCCGCCCAGAGCGTCACCTTGTCCTGCACCGATCTCGGCGGATCGGGGTGCGCGCGCATCGTTTACACCACCGACGGAAGCCTTCCCAGCCTCGATCCCGTCAACGGCACGGTGGTGACGGGATCGACCGCTGGCCCCGTCGCGATCGGCGCGGGCGATACCGTGTTGCGCTTCTTCGCGGAGGACGCCGCCGGCAACCGCGAGGTGGTGCGCCAGCAGACCTACACGGTAACGACGACCGGGCTCACCTTCGTCGCCACCGACCTCGGCCTCTCGCGCGGAGCCGGGCCGGTTCCCTCGAGGTTCATCCTCACCCGACCTGGCGGCCGAACCCAGGTCTTCTTCCGCGATCCCACGAACAACCGCCTCTACCGGGGCGCCGACCAAGGCCTGCTCGTCTCCGACGGCGGCGAGGCGTGGACGTTCGTCCTCGAGAACGTGCCGACCGTGCTCTCGGTGTTCGCCGAGGGCAGCAAGATCTTCGCAGGGACCGGGGCCGGCCTGCTCGTTTCGACCGACGGTGGGGCCACCTTCGCGGGCCGCGACCTCGGAGCGGAATTCGCCGGGTTCGTGAACAGCGTCCTTGCAGCGGGAGAGAAGGTGTACGTCTCCACGGACCACGGTGTCGCCGTCTCCGCCGACAAGGGACAGACGTTCGCCATGCGGACCACCGCCGACGGCCTCGGCTCGAATGTCGTCCGGCGCCTGGTCCTCGCGGGGTCGACCCTGTACGCCGCAACCAGCGCCGGCCTGTCCATCTCCACGGACGGCGGGACGACTTTCCTCAACTTCACGGCCGGGCTTCCCAGCGCGACGGTAACCGCGATCGCCGTCTCCGGTGCCACGGTCTACGCGGGCACCGATCTCGGCCTGTCGATCTCCTCCGACGGCGGCCACACGTTCACGGCGACGCGGACCACGACGAACGGGCTGGGGAACAACTACGTCGGCGCGCTCGTCTTCGACGGCGCCAAGCTCTACGTCGGGACGGGCGCTCCCTTCATCAGCGGCGCGACCAACTCGTTTGCCATCTCCACCGACAGCACCGGCGCGTCCTTCACGGCGCACACGGTGTCCCCCTCGCATCCGGACCTCCGCACCGAGTCGATCCAGGTGGAGGGCACGACGGTCCGCGTCGGCGCCTACCCCGCGTACTATCTGTCCACCGACGGCGGGTTGACCTTCGTGCCCAAGGACCTGCGCGGCTCGCTGAAGAAGATCACCGGCTCGGGGGCGAACCTCTACGCCGCGGTGCAGGACGGCTCCGGCTTCGGCGGCGTCGCCATCTCCAACGATAACGGGCAAAGCTTCACCATCCGCGGCACCGAGGACGGGCTGGCGAGCACGATCGTCCAGGACGTGTTCGTCGACGGTTCGAATGTCTATGCCGCTACGGGCCTCGGGCTCGGGGTCTCGACCAATGGGGGCACGAGCTTCGTGAACCGCAGCTTGGCCTCCAGCACGCCGGAGCGCTTGTACGCCGGCGGGACGACGGTCTGGGCGGGCTCGACCGGCGACCTGCAGAAGTCGGTCGCCGGCGCGGCGTTCACCGTGGTCCAGGGAAGCACCGGCGTGGGCAAAGGCATCGCCGTGTCGGGCACGGGATTCTACTTCGCGACCACGAGTGGCCTCTGGGTCTCGACCACCAGCGGCGCCGCGGGCAGCTTCGCGCTCAAGGGCACCGCCGACGGTCTGGGCAGCTCGTTCTTGCTCGACGTGGCGGTGGATGGAAGCGGCAAGGTCCTGGTGGCTACGGATGGCGGGTTGTCGGTGTCGGCCAACTCAGGCGCGAGCTTCACGAACGTAACGGTGCCCGCGATCCCACGGGGCATCTACGCGCAGGGGTCGACCTGGTACGCGCCGACGTCCCAGGGCCTCGCCATCTCCACCAACGCGGGCGCCACCTGGGTCTCGTACAACGGAGCCCAGGGCGTGCCGCCACCCGCGAACGATGTTTGGTTCAGCCCCTGACGCAACACCTCTGACCTCGCGCTCAATCCCGGTCGGATCGCTTCCGGGAAGCTGGAGCGAGGACGGAGATGTCCACCTCTCCACCCATGCTCAGATAACCCGCCCTGTTGGGATGCAGGTGATCGACCGCGTTGGTGGTGCTGTTGTGCAGGAATTCCGCGCGCATCTCGCCGGTGCTCGGATCGACGGTCACGCGATCGAAATCGGCGACGCTGTCGAAGATCCCGGCGCTCCGGATGAATTCGTTGACCGCTTTCCGGCGGCTGTCGCGGTCCACGTCGAGCGCGGCATTGGGGTTGTTGCCCAGGGCCGAGGTGATGGTCGCCTGAATCAGCTTCAGGCCGTGGCCGTGGATTTGCCGCGTGCCCTCCTGGATCCCGGCGATGACGTCGCTGGCCGACGTTCCCGCGCTCAGGTCGTTGATGCCCTCGAGCCACACGACCGCGCTGATGCCGGACAGGTTGAACACGTCGCGCTCGAGACGGCTGAGCGCCGACGGGCCGCCAGCGCCTGCGTCCGACACGACGCGGTTTCCGCCGATCCCCTCGTTCACGAGTGAGATGCGGTTGCCGTACGCCGCGCGCAGGCGGCGGAACAACACGTCGGGCCATCGATCGTCGCCGTTGAGCGTGGAGGCGGTCCCATCCGTGATGGAGTCCCCGAAGGTGGCGACGACGAAGGTATCCGCGGGCGCCATGACGTCGAGCGCATCCAGGAAGTACCAGGAGGTGGTCGAGTTGGGGAACGCAGCGTCTCCCTGGTCTTTTCCGTGCGAGCCCGCGCCGGGATTGGTGATGTACGAGGTCTGCATCCCCTTGGAATGCCACGTCATCGGACCGCTGGTGCCGACGACGTGGAAGCTCACGGCCAGCTTCCGTCCCTCGAGCGAGAACTTCTCGACGTCGTCCACGAATTCCAGCTCGACGGCGTCGCTGAAGACCGACTTCCCCGCCGGGACGGTGATCGTCCTGCCGCGTGCAAAGGTCACCGGAAGGTTCGTTCCGGGCACGATCGCGCCGGCGCTGGCTTGCAGGCCGAGGAAGACGTCGTCGAGCGTGACGGCCTTGGTGCCGAAGAAGTTCGAGAAGCGGACGCGGAAGCGATCGCCCCAGAGGTTCGGCCGGACGATGAGCCGGAACGTCTGGTCGTTCGCGCCGGTGTCGGCGGACGGAAAGGCAAACTCAAGGTCGGGTTGCGCCACCGCGGTCCCGGAGGGGTATAGCCCGTGCGCCGACGCGGCCCAGGACGCGACCCACTTCTGCTTCCCGTGGCCCTCCTCGTCCGCAACTGCGGCAGGAACGTTCAGGATGACCACGGCCAGCACGGCGGCGGCCCAGAGGAAGCTTCGGCGCGCAGGTGACGCGAATAGAGCGAGCGACTTGATCATGGGTACCTCCCTTTGTCATTCCAACAAGACGTCGGCGTTGTAGCGGGCTCCTCCCGGACCCACGCTCAGTCGTCGTCCCCATCCGCCTGTTGCGGCTTGACGCAGACGAAGCTCGCCGCATCGTCGATGCTGCCATGGCCCGTGTACTGCGCCAGCTGCGGATAAGCGCAGAGCGGGCGGGTCCTCTGCACACCTTGGGCCGGGCTGTCGTTCACGTACTTGGTCGCGATGATCCTGGCCGGGGCGATCCCCTGCTCCACCCAGCGCTCCACCGCAATGAGCACGTTGTGGCTCGCATCGTCCGGCACCGCGGGGTGGCCGAGTCCGCCGAACGCGTTCGGGCCCGTTCCACCGCTGCAGTGAGTCATCGCCGGCGCCATGAAGAGCCGCAGGAACGCGTCCGTCTCCTTCGCCGGTCCCGGCGCCTTGTCGTTGAAGTCCCTCTCGTGCTGATGGTGTAGCAAGGCGATTACGCTGCGGTAGTAATCGATGCTGTTGCGCGGGTTGACCCGCGCGTCGTACCAGCCGTGATACATGATCAGCTTTCCGCCGAGCGCCTTGAAGTCCCGCAGGTCGGGGCTGGTCGAATTGATGATCGCCGCCATCGCGGTGTCGCCGGAAGCAACGTCGTGGTCGAAGTCGAGCGTGTGGAAGTCCCAGCTCGGGTTGTTGAACACGAAGTACTTGTAGAAATCACGGCCGAGCGAGCCGCGATCTCCGGGCCAGTTGTACTCGCCGCCGCGCTCCAGCCCGGGATAGATGCTCTCTCTCGTTCGTGGATTGCGAGGCCCCGTGTAGATCTCGCGGATCGCTTGGACCTGGGCGGCGGTGAGACACGTGGGCGCGTCCGCGCCGGCGCACTGAAGGACGGCCGGATCGAAGCGGCAGCGCGTCGGATCGGTGATCTGACCATCGTGGAGGCCGTCGATGTCGTCGCAGGCCGCCACCGCCGCCTGGCTGATCATCGCCAGCTTGCTGGGCGGGACGACGCTCGTCGCGTCGTCGAGCGCCGACCGCTCCTCTTCCCACACCCAAGCGGCGGACTGGTGGGTCCAGTAGTTCGCCGAGGCGCCGGCGACGATGCCGTCGTAGTCGTCGGGGAAGCGCTGCGCCTCCATCAGGCCTTCGTGGCCTCCGTCCGAGCATCCTATGAAGTACGAGAGCCGCGGCGGCACGCCATAGAAAGCCCGGATGAGGGTCTTGGCGAGCCCGGCCGTGACGTGATTCGCGCGGTAGGCCCAGTCGGCGATCTTCTCCGGATGGCCGAACGCCCAGGTCCCGCCCGGCGTCACGGCGGCGTCGTGGCCCATGTCCGTCCCGGCGGTGGCGTAGCCGCGGGCGAGCGAAGGACCAGCGATCCCGCTCACCGGCAGCGTCCCGCCGTAGCCGCCGTTGCCGATCCCGTTGAACTTGCCGTTCCAGCCGGCGAGGGGCAGCCGGACCTGGAACTTGATCACCGAATCGCTCGTCGGAGCCGCCACGCCATCGATCTGGCAGTGCGCCGGGAGCGTACTCGATGCCGGGACTACGACCGCCGACTGGACCGCCGCGCTCGGAAGCGCGACCGTCACGAGGCTTTCGCACGGCTGCGCGGCCGAAGCACCCGCGGAGGCAAATGCGATGACCGCGAAAAACGCGGCCATCGCGACGCTGACCGTACGGATCCGAACGATCTCAAGCAATTGCAGTGGGAGTCTCATTGGATGACCTCCTGCTGGTAACAGCTACTCGAGTACACAGAGACGGGCGCCGCTAACGGTCGTCATCGCGGTCGTCGTCATCGCGATCGGCTTTCTCCGGCTTGACGCACCGGAAATTGGCTGCATCGCTCGTGCTGCCTTTGCCGGTCCAGCGCGCCACCTTCGGGTATGCGCAGAGCGGCCGCGTGAGCGTCCCCGGCGCGGCGCTCATGACGTTGGGCCCGAGGCCGAGACCGGCGTTCGACGCGATGATCGTGTCCGGTGCGGTCCCCTGCTCCACCCACCGCTGGAGAGCCGTGAGCGCATCGAACGTATTGACGCCCGGTCCGCCTCCGCAGTGCGGCATGCTCGGGATCATGAACAACCGGATGAAGTCGCTGGCCTCGCGCTCGGCCTTGGCCAGATGTCCGCGCCCTCGATCATGCCGATCGTGACGGGCGAGGAACTCGATGACGCTGTTCAGGTAATCGATGCTGTTGCGCGGGTTGATCGCCTGGTCCGACCAGCCGTGGTACATGATGAACTTTCCGCCAAGAGACCTGAAGTCTCGGAGATCCGGGTCCGTGGAGTTGATGGTGGGCCCCAGCTTCGCGTCGCCGAATGCGACGTCGCGATCGTAGTCGAGCATGTTGATGTTCCAGCTCGGGTTCTCGAAGACGAGCTCGCGATAGAAGGGGAGCCCGATGCCGCCCGGCGTGGGCGGCAGGACGAACGTCCAGAGCGCCTCGCCCCCGCGCTCGACGCCCGGGTAGAGCAACTCGCCGGTCCGAGGATTCCTGAGCCCGGCATAGTTCTTCCGCACCGCATCGACCTGCGCCGCCGTCAAGCAGTCCGGCGCGTCGGCGCCTCCGCACTGCAGGACCACGGGATCGAAGCTGCATCGCCGCGGGTCCTCGATGAGCCCGTCGACGAGCCCGTCGACGCCGTCGCAGGCCGGCACCGAAGCTCTAGCCACCAGCGACAGCTTGCTGGCGATCATCCCTGCATCGAGGAGCGCCCGCGCCTGCCAGATGTGTCCGGCCGACTGGCGCGTCCAGTTGTTCGCCAGGGCGCCGCCCACGAGGCCATCGAAGTCGTCGGGGAAACGCTGCGCCTCCATCAATGCTTCGTGGCCACCGTCCGAGCATCCGGTGAAGTACGAGAACCGGGGACCCTCGCCGTAGAACGCTCGGATGATCGCCTTCGCGCTCTGGGCGGTCACGTGGTTGGCGCGATAGGCCCAGTCGATCAACTTCTCCGGATGGCCTACGGCCCAGGTCGCGTCGTAGCCGAACGTCCGCGGGTGACCCATGTCGGTGCCGGCGACGGCGTACCCGCGGTTCAGGGCCCCCACCATGAACCCGCCGGGCACGTTGAAGCCGCGACCGTAACCTCCATTACCACCCTGATCGAACCTTCCGTTCCAGGCATCGGGCAGCCAGACCTCGAACTTGATCTCGGAGTCGGCGGTGGGCCGCGAGACACCGGAAACTCGGCAGAAAGCAGGAACGGTCACAGCAGCGCCGTCCGGCGGAGTGAACTGGCCGGCCGCGACCGGCGAGGCCAGGGTAATGGTCGTGTTGTTCGCGAGCGTGAGATTCGCAAGGCTGCCGCAGGGCTGCGCGGCGGGCGCGGACGGCGCCGCCAGAGCTGCAGCGCAGGCCACCATGAAGACCACTGAACGGCTCATTGGAGTACCTCCTGGCTGAAGTGCGGGATCCCGGTTCAACAGCAGCAGGACGCCTGGCTCGCGGCCGCGGACGCGTGGGCTTCACGGGGGATCACTGAAGGCCGCTGTTCACGGCTGCCCTGGCCGTGACGTTCATCGCGCTCGTGTTCGCGTCCGTCGCGGCGGCGGGCACCCTGCACCTGCTCGAGCACGCGTAGCCAGTTTTCCCCTGTGACGAGCTCGACGTTCTTGCGCGAGGTGACGCGACCGATCGCACCCACGAGCAGCGGATAGCCGCTGGCGTCCTGCGGCACGCCGCTGCGGCCGCCGAACATGTCGAGGCCGCTTGAGTTGCTCACTTGCCTCTCCCTTCATCAAGTGCGTCCACTTCGACGGCAGGCTTCGCTGGCTCTGAGGCGTCGAACACACTGAGGAGCATCTTCCTGGCAGCGCGGATGTGGCGACCGGCGGCGGCGCTGGCAGAGGCCACTCTTCCTGCCTGAATGGCCTGCACGATCGCCTCATGCTCGTCCCAGATCTTTTGTCGGTAAGCAGCCCGGTCGAGCACCATCGCCATGACACGGCGGATATGCCCCCACTGTCCGTTCATCACGTCGACGATGACCTGGTTGCCTGCTGCCTCGTACAGCTTGGTGTGGAACGACATGTCCAGCTGGATCAGCGCCGGCA